>Ga0228535_1000207_pt1 | contig 193378 bp, 183 predicted proteins | sample SJ1metagenome_FD_168457 | JGI IMG/M metagenome (GOLD analysis project Ga0228535, IMG submission 168457) | Enriched culture of PCE-dechlorinating microbial communities from Ithaca, New York, USA - SJ1 | ecosystem: Engineered > Modeled > Simulated communities (microbial... > Unclassified... | reverse complement strand
TCTATCGGCCGCCGGGCGTCGTCCTCATTTCCCTGGACTCCGGCCCCTAGCACCGGAGGGTCGGAAAATATTCATGGACATTTCGAAAAAACGTGCTAGTTTTAGTCATTAAGCATTATGTTGGCGGTTTCATGGAGGTTTTAATGAAAAGTGCCAAGGGCAAATTCTTTGCAACCCTCTGCCTTCTGATGACGCTGTTCGTCCTCTTCGGCCCTTACGGCGACAGCCGGGTGTCGGCCGTCGACTCGTCAACCTACAAGAGCCTAAAGATCTTCAACGAGGTCCTCGACATCGTCGAGAAGAACTACGTCGAGGAGGTCAAGCAGAAAAAACTCATCGACGAAGCCGTCAACGGGATGATCAAGTCCCTCGACCCGCACAGCGCCTACCTCACCCCCGACCAGTACAAGGAGCTCCAGGTGGACACGAGCGGGACCTTCGGGGGCCTGGGAATCGTTATCTCCATGCAGAACGACCAGCTGACCGTCGTCTCCCCGATCGAGGACACGCCCGCGTTCAAGGCGGGGCTCAAGGCCGGCGACCGCATCATGAAGATCGACGGCCAGATCACGAAGGGCATGTCCATCCAGGACGCCGTCAAGAAAATGCGTGGCCCCGAGAACACCAAGGTGACCCTGACGATCCTGCGCAAGGACATGAAGGAGCCCAAGGACTACGAGATCACCCGCGCCGTGATCAAGATCAAGAGCGTCAAGCACAACGTCTACGACGACAGCATCGGCTACATCCGCATCTCGGCCTTCCAGGAATCCACGGTGGACGAGCTGAAGAAGGCCCTGCAGCAGGTCAACGGGAAAGCGAAGGACCTCAAGGGCATCGTCATCGACGTCCGCAACAATCCCGGCGGGCTGCTGGACCAGGCCGTGAAGGCCTCGGATGCCTTCCTGAAGTCCGGCACCATCGTGTCGACCAAGGGCAGGGTCAAGGCGATCGAGAGCAAGTTCGTCGCCCGGGATGACGGCAGCGAGCCCGCATGCCCCATGGTGGTCCTCGTCAACGAGGGGACGGCGAGCGCCTCGGAGATCCTCTCCGGCGCCCTCCAGGACAACGGCAGGGCCATCGTCCTCGGGATGCCGACCTTCGGGAAGGGCTCGGTCCAGACCGTGATCCCCCTCGAGGACGGCTCCGCCCTGAAGCTGACGACGGCCAAGTACTACACCCCCAAGGGCCGCTCCATCCAGGCCGAGGGCATCAAGCCCGACATCGTCGTCGAGCCCATCCGCGTGGCCGAGGGCCCGGAGAACGCCGAAGCCCACATGCTGAGGGAAAAGGACCTCAAGGGCCACATCCGGGGGGACCGCGAGGACGAGCAGAAGCCCGCCAAAGGCAAGGACAAGGCCCCGGGCACGGAAAAGGACAAAGACAAGGGCAAGGAAAAGACCGATCTTCAGAAGGACAATCAGCTCAAGAGCGCCGTCGACATCCTCAAGAGTTGGGAGGTATTCAAGCGCATCGGGAAAAACTGAGGAGCGCGGGTCGATCCTTGAAGCGGAGGAAGAAACGTCGATCGGCCGGGAACCCGTGGAAACAGGCCTCCCTGATCCTCCTGGTCGCGTGCATCACCGGCCTCATCGCCCTCTGGCTGATCCCCGACGGCGACCGACACGGCACACCCCCGGCGCCGAAGCCGCAGGCAGTCCGGGATAAAGCCCCGGACGCGGCTGCGCCGGACCCGACCGGGCCGGCTCCGGCGGGCAAGCGGGTACAGGGGGGAAAGACGGTCGCCATTCTCATCGACGACATCGGATATGATCCCGAGGCGCTGAGAAGGCTGCTGTCCATCGAGGCTCCCCTGGCCTTCTCGGTGCTGCCGCACACCCCTCACGCCCGATCTTCCGCCGAGACGATCCACCGGGCGGGTCGAGAGGTTCTCCTGCATCTCCCCATGGAACCCCACGGCTACCCCGACCGGGACCCCGGTCGAGGCGCCCTCTTCGCCTCCATGACGGAGCGCGAGATTCGGCGGGCCCTGCTCGAGGACTTGGAGTCCGTGCCCCACGCGCGGGGCGCCAACAACCACATGGGCTCGAAGCTCATGGAGGAGCGGGATTCGATCCGGGCCGTTTTCCGCGTGCTGCAGGAGAAGGGGCTTTACTTCGTGGACAGCCTGACGACCGAGGCGTCCGTCGGTCAGGACCTGGCCGCGGAACGCTCCCTCCGGTTCACGCGGCGGGATCTATTCATCGACGATGCGGTGGACCGCAGCCGGGCCGCGATCCACCTGGAGAAGCTCCTGGACGCCCGAGAGCCCTGGAGAGAGCTGCTGCTGATCGGGCACCCGTACCCGGAGACGGTCAGCGCCCTGGAAGAAACGATCCCCCGGTTTCGGGCCGCGGGGATTCGTGTCGTGCCGCTCGCCGACCTGGTGGACGGCAGGCAGGCTCGCCGGGACGGGCGGCCGCAGAGGACCACAAACAGGAACCAGACACCATGAAGAAAGCCCTTCGGATCGCAATCCTGCTTGTCGCCGCGCTGGCGGCGGCGAACAGCTTCGTCTTCGTATCCTCTTGCCCGGCGCAGGGAGACGGCGCGCCCGCCCCGTCGCGGGATGCGGCGTACCACTACTCGCTCGGCACGATGCTCACCCTGGACGGCAAGTTCAAGGAAGCAGCCAAGGAATACGAGGCGGCCCTCGCGCTGGACCCGAAGTCGTCCTTCCTCGCCGCGGAGCTGGCCTCGCTGTACGTCAAGATGGGGGAGCTGGACCGCGCGCTCACCGTTTGCGAGCAGTCCCTGATCTACAACCCCGATCAAGCGGAGACGTACGCGCTGATGGGAAGCATCTACCTCTTCAAGAAGGACTACGAGAAGGCCATCGGGGCCTACAAGCGCGTCATCGCGCTGGACCCGAAGAGCCACGACACCTACCTGTACCTGAGCGTGATCTACGCCGAGCTGAAGCGCTACGACGATGCCGTCGCCACCCTGAAATCGCTCCTCGCCAGCGACCCCAAGAGCGTGATGGGGCACTATTACCTGGGCAAAATCTACGGTGAGATGAAACTGTACGAGGAGGCCGCCGCGTGGATGGAGAAGGCCATCGCGTTGAAGCCCGGTTTCGAGTCCGCCCTGTCGGATCTCGCGCTGCTGTACGAGATCCAAAACGAAACCCCGAAGGCCCGGGAGATCTACGGGCGGCTCATCGAGGAGCACCCCCTGCGCATGGGCTACCGGCTGCGCCTCGCGAAGCTCCACATCCGGGAGAAGAAATACGCGGAGGCCATCCAGATCCTGGAGGAAGTTCTGAAACTCGACAGCCGCAACCGGGAGGCACGGATCACCCTGGCGCTCGCATTCCTGGAAACCCACAAGCCCGACCGCGCCATCGAGGAGCTGAAAGCCTTGGTGGCGAGCGCCCCGAACGACCACGAGGCCCGCTACTTCCTCGGGGGGGCCTACGAGGAAAAGAAGATGGCCGCCGAGGCGCTCGCCGAGTACGAGCGCGTCCCCCCCGAATCGCCGCTGTACGGCAGCGCGCAGGTGCGCGCGGGCTACATCCTGAAGGGCCAGGGCAGGACGGCCGAGGCCATTGAGCGGGCCCGAAAGGCCCTGGCGGTAAAAAAGAGCGACCCGTCCCTCCACGGGCTGCTGGCGGCCCTCTACGAGGCCGACGGCAAGCTCGCCGAGGCCGAGGCGGCGCTCCAGGAGGGGCTCGCGGCGGCACCCCGGAACACGGACCTGCGCTACCGGCTCGGGATGATCTACGACAAGATGGGGAGACCCGACGACGGCATCCGCGAAATGGAGGCCATCCTCAAGCAGGAACCCGACAACCCCGAGGCCCTCAACTTCATCGGCTACAGCTGGGCCGACCGCGGGATCCGGCTCGACGAGGCCGAGGCCATGATCAAGAAGGCCCTTTCCCTGAAGCCCGGCGACGGCTTCATCACCGACAGCCTCGGATGGGTGTATTTCCGGAAGAACCGGTTCGACGATGCCATCCGGTACCTGAAGGAGGCGTCCGCGATCCTGCCCGAGGACGCGGCGATCGCCGACCACCTGGGAGACGCGTACGAAAAGGCCGGCAGGATCAAGGACGCCCTCGAGCAGTACGAGAAGGCCCTGAAGCTCAAGCCCGACATGAAGGGGCTGCAGGAAAAGATCGACGCCCTGCGGATTCGCCCGGGCGGGAAGAAGTGAGGCGGAGCCTGTCATCATGCGGAAGCTGAGAAGTTTTGAAGTTATGAAGTTTGGAGCGTCTCCCCGGAGGAGATAGGTCGAAAGCTCATCCAAGCTTCTCAACTTCCCAGCTTCTCAACTTCATCATCCACGAGCGGAAACTCATGATTGGAAGAACACCCGCCATCCTCCTTGCCCTGTGCTGCCTGCTCGCCCTCCTGGCCGGTTGCGCCCACGAGGAGGCGCTCGTCGTCTCCGCGAAGGACATGCCGCCCCCGGAGGCCCTTTACGAGAGGCTCGGCGCCGATCCCGCGCCGGGGAAGGTCCTCACCGGAATCCTCCAGGTCACGGCGAGCCTGCCCGGCGAGCGGCACTCCTTCAAGATCGCCGCGGCGGCACGAAGACCAGACAGCCTCCGCCTCGAAGACCTCTCGGTCATCGGGGTCCCGGACTTCATGCTGACGGTGCAGGGTGCCGAGATCCGGATGTTCCTGCCCCGCTCGGGGGAATTCCTGATCGGGACGGAATCGTCGGACGAGATCCGGCGCATCTTTCCGCCCCCGGTGAAACCCCTGGACCTCGTGTCCCTCCTGTTCGGGCAGCCCCCCGGCGTTTCCGGCACGAAGACCCTGAAAGGCTCGGTCGACAGGAATCGTTTCCGTCTCGACGTCTACGCGGGCGGGGAGTGGGCCCAGACCCTCTGGGTGGACCCGGCCTCGGGCCGGATGACCCGTCTCGAAACCGCCGATCGCAACGGGAAGACGGCCTACAGCGTTCGGTTTCAAGACTTCACGAATGCGGGGTCGATCGCAGTCCCCGGCCGGATCGAGATCGAAACGGCGGCACCGGCCGTCGTCCGCCTGTCTCTCCGCAACCCGGAACCGGAGCTTGTGACGCAGGACGACCGGGACTTTTTCCGCCTCCGGCCCCCCGAGGGCGTCACCCCCCGTCGTTCTCGATGAAAAGCGCCACGGCCATGAAAAAGGGCGCCCGGCATGGCGGCCGGCGCCCCTCTCGTCTGTCTGGTCTATTTCGTCGATCTCGTCTGTTTCGTCGGGAATGCTGAATTGAAATCCCCTGTTTGAATCCCTGTACCCTGACCCCTGAACCCTGCACCCTTACTTGAGTTCCGACAGCTTCGCCTTCGCCACCCGGGCCTGGTTGGTCTGCGGGTACTTCTTGATGACCTGGTTGTAGACAATCTTTGCGCTCGCCTTGTCGCCGAGTTTCTGGAAGGCCATTCCCTGTTTCAGCAGGGCGTAGGGGACCTTGTCGCCGTTGGGGTAGTCCTTGACCACTTTCTGGTACTCCACGATGGCCCGCTCGAACTTGTCCTCCACGTACCAGGTCTCTCCGACCCAGAACTGGGCATTGTCCGAGAACGCCGTCTTCGGGTGCTGCTTGAGGAATTTCACGAATTCCTCGCGGGCCTTGACGTACTGGCCCTCCTTGAAGAGCTTGTAGCAGGCGTTGTAGGCCGCCTCCACGTCGTTCTTCGGCTCCGCCGTCGCCTCGGCGGCCCCGACACCGACGCCCTCGACTTTCGCGCCGTTGGTCGATTCCTTCTTGGCAATCCCGAGGAAGTTCTCCAGGTACCCGATCCGAAAGGCCATGTCGTCGAGGCGGGTCTTCAGGTTCTGCCCCTTCCCCACACCGGAGAATTCCTTGTGCATCTCCTCGACCTGGCCCCGCATGTTCTGGACGTTGTCCCGAACGCTGCCGAAGTCGGCGCCGAGATCGGCCTGGTTCTTCCTGAGATCCCGCGTTGTGTCGACCACGTTTTTCTCCAACGCGTCGAGCCGCGCCTGGAGCTTGTCCACGTCCGCGCGAAGCGCCGAGATTTTGCCGTCGTAGTCCCGCTGCGACTTCTTGAGATCGTCGGTCGTGGCGCATCCCCCGATGACGACCAGCAGGATGGAAATCAATAGGATGGTTGCCTTTTTCACCGTGAGCCCTCCCGTGGCGAGCTGCTACTTCTCGGAATAAACGAAGGTTGCGTTGCGATTCTTGTGCCAGCAGGCCTCTGTCGCCTCCGAGCAGAGCGGGCGCTCCTCGCCGTAGCTGATCGTCTTGATGCGCTTCCGCTCGATCCCGAGGTTCTGGAGATAGCGGGCTGCCGCATCCGCCCGCTGCTGGCCGAGGGCGAGGTTGTACTCGTTGGTTCCGCGGTCGTCGCAGTTGCCTTCGATCGCGAGGCTCTTCCTCGGGCTCGCCTTCAGCAGCTGGGCCACCTTGCTCAGGATTTCTCGGGCCTCGGCGCTGAGTTCCGCGCGGTCGAAATCGAAGTAGATCCGGGAAACGTCTTTCAGGCGCGCAGCCTCGGCGGCAGCCCGGTCGCGTTCGGCGCACTCCCGCGCCTCCTGGTCCCGGAGCGCCTGCTCACGCAGGGCCCGATCGCGGGCCTCCTGTTCGGCCCGCTGCTTGGCCAGTTCCTCCTCCGAAAGCCCCGGTTTGGCCCCGGCTTTCGTCACGTCCTCCTTCGTGGCCTTCTTCGGGGCGCTGCACCCGGTCGTGAACGTGAACGCCAGCACGAACGCCATGAAAACCGCCAGAAGGATCCCGTATCGCTTCATTGCCTTTCCTCCTTTGAACCCTGCGTTGAACCCTGCGGACGCGATGAGGCAAGTGCCCGTAAGGAGATTGCTTTTGACGAGAATCTCTTAAACCATACCTCCCGTGCCGTCAATAGAAATTTAGGTGGGGCGACCACGTGGGGGACACGTAGGCGTCGAGCCCCTCGTGGATGACGCGCACGTTGGTGCCGTTGGAGTTCATGATGCAGACCCTCGACTTTCCCCCGGCGCGCGACACGAAGGCAATGTAGCGCCCGTCGGGCGACCAGGCGGGGTTTTCGTTGCGGCCGCCGTTGGTCGAGACCTGGACGGGCGTTCCCCCCTCGGTCTCTATGACCATGACCTGGAACGTGCCTCCCGCACGGCCTTCATAGGCAATGCGGTTCGAACGGGGGTGCCAGGCGGGCGAGGTATTGTAGCCCCCCTCGAAGGTAAGCCGCCTGACGTTGCCGCCGTTTGAGTCCATGAGGTAGATCTGCGGCGTGCCGCCCCGGTCGGAAACGAAGGCGATCTGCCTGCCGTCGAAAGACCAGGTCGGCGAGACGTCGATGGCCGGGTCGGTGGTCAGCCTCGTCATGCGGCCGTCGGCGAGATTCAGGATGTAGATGTCCTCGCTGCCGTCCTTGCTCGAGGTCACGAGCATCCGCTTCGAGTCGGCCGACCAGCTGGCGGGAAGGTTCAGCCGCCCCGTGGAAAGGATCCTCCTCGTGGTCTTTCGGTTGAGATCCATGGCGTGCAGATCGGGGTTGCCGTCCTTGTAGGACAGAAACGAGATCTGCTTGCCGTCGGGGGACCACTTCGGCGAGAGCGTGATGGAGCGGTAATTCGTCAACTTTACCGGCTCGGTGCCGTCGAAATTGACGGTGTAGATTTCCGAGGACCCCCCCTTCTTGCCGGCGAAGGCGATCTTCGTGTCGAAGAGCCCCTTTTCGCCCGTGAGCGCGATGAGGATTTCCTGGGCGAATCGCACGACCATCTCCTTGCGCTCCTCGATCTTGCCGGTGTAGCGCTTGCCCACGAGGAGCTTGCCCTGCACGACGTCGAAGAGGCGGCACTCGAGGGTGAGGTCGCGGCCGCTCACGGTGAACCCGCCCGTTACGAGCGACTCGGCGCCGATGCCGGTCCAGGCCGAAAACTGGATGTTCTCCGTTGCAATCCCGAGCTTGGCCTGATCCACGAGGAAGGCCTTGCGGTCCAGGATGTTGAAGAACCCCGTGATCTCGAGGGTTTTGCCCAGCGTGTCCGCAAACCAGGGAGAGAGGCTCTCCTGGCCGGCGGCGTTGTTCACGTTCTTGAAGGTCGTGATTGCGATGGGAAACTTCTGCGCCGAGGGCGAGTCGATGTTGATGTACACCTTGGCCTCCGTCGCCGGCACGGCGACAAGCAGCAGAACACACACAAAAAAAAGAACGATGCGGTGTTTTTTCATCGTGCCTTCAAACCCTCCCGAGTCTGTTATGTTTTTCTGATCCGGTTCGTTGAGAACCGTCCGCGCCAAGGCGCTTTAAACGAGCCTTGCAAAACCGTTTCACGCCCTTTGTGGTCCTTCCCTGTACCCTGTCCCCTGAACCCTGGACCTATCTTCGATAGTCCGCCGAACGGAACCTGATCCCCAGATCCACGCTCGAGTCCTGAATCCAGGACGGCAGCGGCGGGAACGGGTCGGACTTCCGGATTGCCCGGTACGCCGACTGGTCGAAATAGCTGTTTCCCGAGCGCTTCTCGAAACGGATTTCCGTCACTTGTCCGCTGCGCAGCACCCGCACGTCGAGGATCGCCTCGAGGTTCTTGTCCGCCAGGATGCTCTGCGGCAGGGCCCAGTTCTGCCTCACCTTGGACCAGATCTGGGAGTAGTACTGGCTCATCAGCGAGGCCGCATTGCCCTGCCCGGAGAAGGGCTGGCCGCCGGCATCGGCCGATTCGGCCTTCTTGCGCATCTCCTCGATGGCCTGGTTGAGCCGCGCCGCGTCCTGCTTCTTCGTCGGGGCATCGGACTTGAGCAGCGGCGTGGGCGTCTTCGTGACGATGCTCTTCTTGAGGACGATCGCGTTGTCCCGCACGCTCTCCTTGAGGGCTTCGCTCATGACCTCCCGGGAGAGGGCCGCCGTAGCGCTCTTGCCCAGGCTGGCCGGGGCGCTCACCAGGTCCACGGAGTAGGCCGGGCCGAAGGTCCACGTGCGCGACGGGAAGGCAGGGGAGAAGAAAAGAACGGCGAGGGCGGCGGCGTGAATGAGAAGCGACAGCAGGACGGCCGCATTCAGGCTCGAGGGGCCGTCCGGTTTCCATCTGAGGATATTGCCTGTCATCTCGAATCCCTGGGCGGTTCCGTGATCATGCCCAGCTTGTCGATCCCGGCTTTCCGGACCTCGGACATGACCTGAACGACGTACCCGTAAGGAACCTCTTTGTCGGCGCGCATGAAGAGCTCCCGGTCCGTCCGCGACTTGAAGATGCTTTCGAGCTTGGCGCTCAGGTCGGGAAGCGTGGTCTTGAACTCGTTGATGTAGATCTCCTGCTTGCCGTTGATCGTGAGCACGAGTTTCTCTTCGCTCACGTTGATGCTCTTGGCCTTCACGCGGGGCAGGTTCACGTCGATCCCCATCTGGAGCATGGGCGCCGTGACCATGAAGATGATCAGCAGCACGAGCACCACGTCAACCAGCGGGGTCACGTTGATCTCCGCGAGCGGCTTGTTTCCGTTTTCGTTTCTTCGTCTGAACCGGGCCATGGACTATCTCTGCATGTAGTGCCTCTCGACGATGTTGAGGAACTCGGAGGCGAAATTGTCCATCTCCAGGGAAATGGACCGGATGCGGTTCAAGTAGTAGTTGTAAAATACCACTGCGGGGATGGCCGCCGCAAGACCGAATGCGGTGGCAATCAGGGCCTCGGAGATCCCGGGCGCCACCACGGCCAGGGTGGCCGACCCGCGCGCCCCGATTCCGCGAAAGGCGTTCATGATGCCCCACACGGTGCCGAAGAGGCCGATGAAGGGGCAGGCACTGCCCGTCGTGGCCAGGAACCCCAGCAGGCTCTCGAGCTTCGAGGTCTCGGTGCCGCAGGCCCGGTGCAGGGCTCGCTCCACGTTGTCGAGCCCCCGCATCTCGATGCCGGGCGCGTCCAAAAGATCCCCCGAAGCCCCCTTGGGGGCCCGGCTGATCTTCCCCAGTTCGAGGTAGCCTGCCCTGAAGACCTCGGCGACGGTCGAGCTGGGATAGCGCTTCGATTCGGGCAGCACGTCGGAGAGCTTGCTCGAGTTCATGTAGGCGTCGAGAAACTGGTTGTTCTCCTTCTCCGTCCTGGAGATGACACGGTACTTCATCAGGATGATGGCCCAGGAAACGATGGAGAAGATCAGAAGCGCAAGCAGGACGAACTGCACCATCGGTCCCGCATCGACGACCATCTGGAGGAGATTCCCCCGGAATTCCCCCCCGAAGTCTACGGCGGATACCGCGAAGAGAGTTCCCATGACGACCTCCGGGTCCGATTGAGCCGGCCCCCAAATGCGATGAGACGATGGAGCGAAACCTCGCATCCATCGCCTTGGGGCAGCGACCCTGACAAGTTAAGGTGGCCTATCTGTAATGGATATGGCCCCCGATGTCAACCCTCTTTTCGGGGCGGGACAGGGGTCTAGGATCTCGGGTATAGAGAAGGTACTACAGATTATTTATAAAAGAGGATTTCTTCTTCCATCCCGATACCCGAGCCCCGATACCCGATACCCCTCTTCTCCAGCGGCCGTCCTCATGGATTTCTTGACTCCGACGCGGGCCTCTGCTATAAACGTCCCACGCCCTTTTAAGAGCAATCCGGCGAGATTGAAAAAGGTCGCTCCCATGGCTGTAAAACGTGTATGTTGCGGACCGAACAAGGAAGGCCTTCCCGGATGACGGGAAGGTTTTTTTTTGGAAGCCGCCGGTCTTCGCAGGGCGCAAACGGGAGAGGAGAAGGGCATGAAGAAACGAAAGGTCGTCATGGACGCCGAGGGGATCGAGCGTTCCCTCACGAGGGTCGCCTACCAGATCCTCGAGAAGAACAAGGGGGTCGAAGACCTCGTCCTCGTGGGGATCCAGAAGGGCGGGGTCCTGCTGGCGGAGCGCCTCGCGAAGAAGATCTCCCAGATCGAGGGGGTCCCCATCCCCGTGGGTAAGCTCGACATCACGCTGTACCGGGACGACATCATGAAGTCCGGCAAGGCCCGCCAGATCGGCAAGACGGACATCCCCTTCTCGCTGACCGGCAAGAAGGTCGTTCTCGTCGACGACGTGCTCTTCACGGGCCGGACGATCAGGGCGGCCATGGACGCCCTGATGGACTTCGGCCGGCCCACGCTGATCCAGCTGGCCGTTCTCATCGACCGCGGCCACCGGGAGCTGCCGATCCGGGCGGACTTTGTGGGGAAGAATCTCCCCTCGTCCCACTCCGAGGAGGTGCTCGTCAAGATTTCGAAACGCAAGACCTCTGACTCGGTCACGATTGAAGAAGCGTACTAGCGAACGCACGACAAGGTACAGGGGACAGGGTTGAAAAAAGAAACACCTTACTGCGCCCTTCGGAAAACGGAAGACATCTTTTCAGCGGATTCTTCTCATTCATTCATGCATCGGGGTTTGACATGAAACTGGCCAGAAAAGACCTCCTGGGAATCCAGGACCTGAGCGTCGAGGAGATCAACCTCATCCTCGACACGGCGGATTCCTTTATCGACGTCTCCACGCGGGAGATCAAGAAGGTCCCCACGCTGCGCGGCGTGACCGTCGTCAACCTCTTCTACGAGCCCAGCACGCGTACACGGACCTCCTTCGAGATCGCCGCCAAGCGCCTGAGCGCCGACACGATCAACATCGCCACCTCCACGAGCAGCGTCGTCAAAGGCGAGACCTTCGTCGACACGGCCCGGAACCTCGAGGCCATGAACCCGGACATCATCGTCCTGCGGCACAGCGCCGCGGGCTCCCCGCACATGCTCTCCAGGGTGGTCCGCCAGTCCGTGATCAACGCGGGCGACGGCGCCCACGAGCACCCCACGCAGGCCCTGCTGGACATGATGACCATGCGGGAAAAGAAAAAGCGACTCGCGGGCCTCAAGGTGGCCATCGTGGGGGACATCGCCCACAGCCGGGTGGCACGCTCGAACATCTACGGCCTCACCAAGATGGGGGCCACGGTGAGCGTGGGCGGCCCCATCACCATGATGCCCCGCTACATCGAGCGCCTCGGCGTCGAGGTCCACTACAAGCTCGAAGAAGCCATCCGGGACGCCGACATCATCATGATGCTGCGCATCCAGCTCGAGCGGCAGGAGACGAACCTCTTCCCCTCGCTCAGGGAGTACGCCCGCTACTACTGCCTGACCCCACGGAACATCGCCGCAGCCAAGGGCGACGTTCTCATTATGCACCCGGGCCCCATGAACCGCGGCGTCGAGATCTCGCCGGAGATCGCCGACGGCCCCTACTCGGTCATCCTCGAGCAGGTCACCAACGGCGTAGCCGTGCGGATGGCCCTTCTTTATCTCTTGTCGGGAGGCAAATCATGACGATGCTGCTCAGGGGAGGCAGGGTCATCGACCCCTCCCAGAAGATCGACGACGTGCTGGACGTCCTCATCGAGGGCGGGAAGATCGCCGCGATGGGGCGCAACCTCGTCGAGGACGGCAAGGGAAAGAAGAAGGATCCGGGCCTGACGGTCGTCGACCTCAGGGGAAAGCTCGTCGTCCCGGGCCTCATCGACATCCACACCCACCTGCGGGAACCGGGTTACGAGTACAAGGAGACCGTCGAGTCGGGGTGTGCGGCGGCCGTGGCGGGCGGCTTCACCTCTATTGCCTGCATGCCCAACACGAACCCCGTCAACGACAACCGCTCCGTAACGGAGTTCATCCTGCGACAGGCCCAGAAGGCGGGCCTCGCCAACGTCTACCCCATTGCCGCCGTCAGCCGGGGCTCCGAGGGAAAGGTGCTCACCGAGTTCGGCGATCTCAAGGAGGCGGGCGCCGCGGGATTCTCCGACGACGGCAAGCCCGTCATGCACGCGGGGCTCATGAAGCGGGCTCTCGAATACGCCCACTCCATGGATCTGCCCGTCGTCGCCCACTGCGAGGACTGGCAGCTCTCGAAGGGCGGCCTCATGAACGAGGGTCTCGTCTCGACGGAGCTCGGCATGCCGGGGATCCCCACCATCTCCGAGGACATCATGGTGATGCGGGACATCCTGATCGCCGAGTACGTGGGCACCTCCGTCCACATCTGCCACGTCAGCTCCGCCGGCGCCGTCCGCATCATCCGCCAGGCCCGGGAGCGAGGCGTCCGGGTCACGGCCGAGACGGCCCCCCACTACCTGCTGCTCACCGACGAGGCCCTCAAGGGCTTCGAAACCTCCTGCAAGGTCAATCCGCCCCTGCGCAGCGCCGAAGATGTGGCCGCCGTGCGCGCGGGGCTGCGCGACGGGACGATCGAGGTCATTGCCAGCGACCACGCCCCCCACTCCGCCATCGAGAAGGAAGTGGAGTTCGAGTACGCCGCCAGCGGCATGGTGGGCCTCGAGACCTCGCTGGGCCTGTGCTGGAAACTGGTCGAGGAGGGCGTGCTGACGCCGACGGAGCTCATCGCCCGGATGACGGTGAACGCCGCCCGGATCCTGCGGATCCCGAAGGGAACGCTGAAAAAGGGTGCCGAAGCCGACGTGACGGTCATCGACCCGAAGAAGCCCTGGACGGTGGACATCCGGAAGTTCCGGTCCCGGAGCCGCAACTCGCCCTTCGAGGGATGGAAACTCCCCGCAAAGGCGGTCCTCACCATCGTGGGCGGCGAGATCAAGTACAGTGAACTGTAAAGGCAGGGTACAGGGTCAAGGGGCCAGGGTCCAGGAAGAGATCTTCTTCATTGCCCTGAACCCTGAACCCTGAACCCTGAACCCTGAACCCTCTCCATGACGTCCAAATCAAGCCACAAGGTACGGGCCATCGTCCTTCGCTCGCTCGACTACGGCGAGTCGGACCGCATCCTGACCTTTCTCACCGACGACTTCGGCAAGCTCAAGGGCATCGCCAAAGGGGCGCGGCGCAGCAGGAAGCGCTTCGCCAACGCGCTGGAGCCCTTCTCGCTCACCGCCCTGATGTTCTCGCGACGGGGCCGCGGCGGGCTTGCCTTCATCGAGGACTCCGACGTGATCCGGCACTTTGCCGGCATCCGGGAGGACCTCGACCGGACCCTCGTGGCGGCCTGCGTGTCGGAGCTGGCCGAACATTTCTCCGTGGAAGGGAAAAAGAACCTGCCCCTGTTCGACCTGCTGACGGATTTTCTCGACTTCATCGAGTCCGGCCGCATGACCGAGGCGGCGGAGCGGTTCTTCGAACTGCGCCTGCTGAAGGCGGCGGGATTCGAGCCCGTGCTGGACCGGTGCGTCACCTGCGGAGCGCCCCTGGAAGGCATCGCGTCGCCCCGCTTCGACTGCCGCGAGGGGGGCATCCGCTGCGCGCGCTGCGCCGTGAACAGTCCGGACTTCATCCCCGTCTCGGCGGGCACCCTGCGAACCCTGCTGATGGGCCGGGACATCGATTTCGAGAGGATGCCCCGCGTCGCGCTCTCGGGCCCCATGGCACGGGAAGGTCGGGAGATCCTCGGCTGCTTCATCCGCCACCTCACGGGCCGCGAACTCAAGTCCGTGAGCGTCCTGGCCGAGATCCGGAAGCGTTACACGCCCTGAAGAAGAAGGTAAGAAGGTGAGAAGGTTGGAGAAGCGGAGTGCTGAAATCAGGCTCGGCCCCTCCAAGCTTCTCACCCTCATACCCCCTCACCCTCTCTTTTTCATTGACACGGCCCCTTCTAAATGCTACTTGTCGCGCTTAACACGGATATACCCGTATTCAAAGGATTTTTTCATCACCACCGGCGGCCTTCCGGGCCGCACGACGGGAGGTAACAGACGTGACCTTTCAGGAATTGGTTCTTTCCCTCGACACGTACTGGGCCGGCCAGGGCTGCATCCTGCAGCAGCCCTATGACCTCGAGGTCGGCGCCGGCACCTTCAACCCGGCGACCTTTTTGCGCTCCCTGGGCCCCGAGCCCTGGAACGTGGCCTACGTGGAGCCCTCCCGGCGCCCCACCGACGGCCGCTACGGGGAGAACCCCAACCGGCTCCAGCATTACTACCAGTACCAAGTCATCATGAAGCCCTCGCCGATGAACATCCAGGAGCTCTACCTCAACTCGCTCCGGAGCTTCGGCATCAACCCCCTGGAACACGACATCCGTTTCGTCGAGGACGACTGGGAGTCCCCCACGGTGGGCGCCTGGGGCCTGGGATGGGAGGTCTGGCTCGACGGGATGGAGATCACCCAATTCACCTACTTCCAGCAGGTGGGCGGCATCGATTTGAACCCAATCTGCGTCGAGATCACCTACGGTATCGAGCGCATCGCCATGTACCTCCAGGGCATCGACAACGTCTACGAGCTCGAATGGGCCCACGGGATCAAGTACGGCGACGTCCACCACCGGGGCGAGGTCGAGTGGTCGCACTACAACTTCGAGGAAGCCAACGTGGAGATGCTCCGCAAGATCTTCGACATGTACGAGGCCGAGGGCGTGCGGATGGCCGAGAGGGGCTTTGTGCTGCCCACGTACGACTGCTGCCTGAAGTGCTCCCACACCTTCAACCTGCTCGACGCCCGGGGGGCGATCAGTGTCGCCGAGCGCACCACCTACATCGGCCGCGTGCGAAACCTCGCGCGCCTGAGCGCCGAGGGCTACCTCAAGCAGCGCGAGACGATGGGCTTCCCGCTGATGGGAAAATTCAAAAGATAGGGTTCAGGGGACAGGGTTCAGGGTCCAGGGAAGAGACATCTCCCAGAACCCGGGCAAATAGACACGTAGACACTCATTCACTGGAGTTTCAGATGGCTAAAGAGCTGTTTCTCGAAATCGGGACGGAGGAAATTCCCGCGGCCTTCCTGCCGAAGGCCATTGCGGACATGGAGGAAATGATCCGGAAGGAGTTCGCCGCGAACCGCATCGGGCACGGCGCGGTGAAGGCCGTGGCCACCCCCCGGCGCCTGGCGCTCTGCGTGGCCCGCGTGGCCGAGAGGCAGGAAGACCAGGTCATCGAAAAGCTCGGCCCGGCCAAGAAGGTCGCCTACGACGAGCAGGGAAACCCCACGAAGGCCGCCCTTGGCTTCGCGAAGGGACAGGGCATCGACATCTCCGAGGTGGAAATCATCACGACGGACAAGGGAGATTACATCGGCGCCCGCAAGAAGCTCGAGGGCGAGGAGACGGCGAAACTCCTGCCGACGCTTCTTCCCAAGTTCATCCTCTCGATCCCCTTCAAAAAATCCATGCGGTGGATGAACCTCGAGATCCGCTTTGCCCGGCCCATCCACTGGATCGTGGCCCTCTTCGGCGGCGAGGGGGTATCCTTCAAGATCGAAAACATCACATCGGGCGACGCCTCCCGCGGGCACCGCTTCATGAGCCCCAAGCCCTTCAAGGTGAAGGGGTACCGGGACTACCTGGCCAAGACGCGCAAGCGCTTCGTGCTGGTCGACCCCGAGGAGCGGCGGCGGATCCTCCTCGAGGAGGCCCGCAAGGCCGCGGCGGCCGCGGGTGGAAAGATCCTGGAGAACGAGGACCTCGTCCGGGAGGTTTCCTTCCTCGTGGAGTACCCCTCGGCGGTGCTGGGCAACTTCGAGAAGGACTACCTGAAACTTCCCAAGGACGTGCTTACCACGACGATGATCTCGCACCAGAAGTATTTCCCCGTCGTCGACGGGTCGGGCAATCTCATGGCGCACTTCGTGACGATCAACAACACCGTGGCGAAGGACCCCGCCGTCGTGGCCCGGGGCAACGAGAAGGTCATCCGGGCGCGCCTGGCCGATGCGAAGTTCTTCTTCGAGGAGGACCAGAAGATCCCCCTCATGACCCACTTCGAGGAATTGAAGAAGGTCGTCTTCCACTCGGCCCTCGGCACGTCCTGGGACAAGGTCATGCAGTTCCGCGAGCTGGCGGCCTGGATTGCCGACAGGGTCAACCCGGCCCTCAAGGACACGGTGGACCGCACAGCCCTGCTGGCCAAGGCCGACCTGGAGACGAAGATGGTCTACGAGTTCCCCGAGCTGCAGGGGATCATGGGACGCGAGTACGCAACCATCCAAGGCGAAAACCCCGTCGTCGCCAGGGCCGTATACGAGCACTACCTGCCCACCTCGGGCGGCGGCGATCTGCCCCAGACCGAGGAAGGCGCCATCGTGAGCATCGCCGACAAGACAGACACCATCGTGGGCTTCTTCGGGATCAACGTGATCCCCACGGGGACGGCCGACCCCTACGCCCTGCGCCGCCAGGCCCTGGGCATCATCAACATCATCCTCGACAAGGGCTACCCCCTCGAGCTTCCGGAGCTCGTGGACCGCAGCATCGCGATCCTGTCGAAAAAGTTCAAGCGCAGCCCCGAGGACACCCGGCGGGACGTGCTGGAGTTCTTCAAGGGCCGCTTCTCCAACCAGCTCGTCTCCCAAGGGCGCCCCTACGACGCGGTGGAGGCCGTGCTGGCCACGGGCCTCACGGACCTGGTGCAGACCATCAAGAAGATCGAGGCCGTCGAGGCCACCAAGGGCGACCCCGACTTCGAGCCCCTCGCCGTAGCCTTCAAGCGGGTGAGCAACATCCTCAAGGACTTCAAGGACGGATGCGTCGACCCCGTCCTCTTCGAGCACGAGGCCGAGGGGGCCCTCCACAGCGCCTACATCGAAATCCGGAAAAAGGCCGAGGCCCTCATCGAGATGGGCAACTACAAGGAAGCCCTGCTCGAGATGGTCCGCCTGCGGAAGCCGGTGGACGCCTTCTTCGAGGCCGTCCTGGTCATGGCGAAGGACGAGAAAGTGAAGTTCAACCGTCTCTCGCTGCTCGAGGCCGTGGCGAAACTCTTCTACAAGGTGGCGGACTTCTCGAAGATCGTAACGGAGAAATAGGGTCCCGGGTAAAGGGGCCAAGAACCGGGCAAAGAAAAAACCAACAAAAAGAAAAGGATCGGAGACATGATCGTCCCGATCCTTTTTTCTTTGCGTCTTGATCTCTCCCTGGACCCTGGCCCCTGAACCCTTTACCCTGAACCCTGTTCCTCCCCTTCCCGCACGTCGTACATCGTCAGGCGAACGAAGGAGTTCACCTTCTCCGTCTCGATCAGGAAGCGCACCCGCCTGTCGCCGGTGACGATGCCGATGTCCGCGTAGGCTTTCTTACGGCAGGCCTCCCCCGTGTTCAGGGTGTGCGTGACGCACTGCCGAATCGTGCAGCTCTTGCAATGCTGCGTCCGGCCGCACCCGCCCGGTTCCCTGGCATGCCGGCAGCCGATCACGTCGCCCGCCAGCTCGCCGCAGATCTCGAGCTGTTCCCTGCTCAGCAACTTCCGGGCGGCCGCGTTGGCGGAGATCACCCGGGCGTTGTCCTGCACGACGAGAACGGGGGCGCTCAACTCGTCGAGAAACTCCTGCATGGGCTGCCCGAGTTCCCTGGCCATCAGGGGCAGGCAGCGGTCGCACACGCCGTGGGAGACTTCGTCCGACTCCGACGGGAGGGTTTTCACCGGTTTCTTGCAGTAGCAGCAGACGACGCGGATCATGTTCCGGAATCCTTTCGAGTCGAGGTGGCGCCCCTCAGGCATCCCGTTCCGGTCGGGACTCGCTGCGGGAGCGCCGGCAAGAGCCGGAGCCTATAAAGCACAGGAGGGGAAAAGTTTCAACCGGAAATGCCGGGAGGGAAACAGACGGGGGCTAATGATGCCGCCTGCCCGAGTACTCGATGCTGCAGCACGCCGACGGCAACCGGGTCACGGAAGAGAAGACTGTCAACCTGCTGGGCAACCCGATCCTGTGGGTGACGGGGGCCGTCTCCGACGAGGAGCTGTCGCGCCTCCAGAAAGGATAGAAGTTGAGACGTTAAGAAGTTCGGAAGTTTGGAAAAACCGGTAAAATGGTGGGTGCTGGGAGCCTGTCCGAACTTCTCAGCTTCCCAGCTTCGCAGCTTCCTGCTTCGGTTCTGCCTCGGCCGGCTCGTCGTCCGGCATGGACGTGTCGTCGATGGCGGCCCGGACCACCGCCGCATCGATCCTCTCGGCGTGCATCCCGAACCCGATCAGCAGGCACATGTCGCAGAGGTTGTTCACCCTCCGGGGCACGCCCCTCGTCTGGTGGTGGATCTCCTCGAAGGCGTCGCGGGTGAAGATCTCCCGCTTTGCGCCGGCCCGGCCCAGCCGGAAGTCCACGTACTGCGCCATCTCGTCGAAGCCGAGCGGGCCCAGGTGGTAGCGGATGGCGATCCGCGAGTCGAGCTGCTCGATGCGCTTCACGATGCCCCGCAGCTCGGGCTGGCCGATGAGCAGCAGGTTCAGCAGGAACCGGTCGTTGAACTGGTAGTTCAGCAGCAGCCGCACCTCCTCGAAGTTCGTCGGCGAGAGCAGCTGCGCCTCGTCGATGACGAGGATCGTTGTCCGGTTCTCCTTGAAGTCCTTCATCATCATCTCGCCCAGCGTGTTCAGCAACTCGTGCTTGGAGTGTGAGGCCGGGTCGAGGCCGAACTGGTAGAGGATCTCCCGGATGAATTCGATGGGCTCCAGCATGGGGTTCGTGATGAGCCCCACGTGGTAGTCCTTCTGCGCGAGGTTTTGGATGAAGGCGCGCGACAGGGTCGTCTTGCCGCAGCCCACGTCCCCCGTGAGCAGGGCGGCGCCCTTGCGGCGCTGGATGGCGTAGGTGAGCCGGGTCATCGCCTCGCGGTAATGCCCCGAGTTGTAGATGAACTTCAGATCCGGCACGATCTCGTAAGGGAAGACGTCCAGGCCCCAGTACTCTAGATACATCGAAGCAATCCTTCCAGGGAAAAATAGATCACCGCAAAACAGGTCCGGTAGTGATAGGGCGTCATCCCGCGGGGGTCCCGGATGTCGGGATCGGCCCCGTTTCCCTGCAGCGAAAAAGATTTCAGGAGCCGTACCTTGTCCGCCGCGCCGGGATGCCGCCGAATCACCTCGCCCCGCTGGGCCTCCTCCATGACGAGGACCCAATCGGCTCCCTCGACCATCTCGGCCGTCAGGGTGCGCGACCGGTGCCGGGACGCGTCCACGCCCTTCTCCCGGAGGATGGCTGCGGCCTGTGGATCGGCATCCGCGCCCCCGAGATCGAGCAGGCCGGCCGAAGCCGCCTGAACGCCGGACCGGCCCGCCTGCCTCGAGAGCTTGCGGAACACCCGCTCGGCCATAAAGCTCCGGCACAGGTTGCCCGAGCAAACAAACAGGATCTTCTTCGCAAGCGGTTGCCCCTTCACGGAATCGGTACCCATCCTCACGGTCGAGGCATCGCGCAAATAGGGTGCAAAACCCATGCCTTGACGAAGCGGCCCGGGAAAAGCCCTTCCGCGGCCCGTGCACGTTGCAGGTCGCGGATCGATTGGCACATTTCCTGTATTAAAGACCGTGACAGCCATACCGATATGGAAAAAAGAAAACCCGACAAGGAACGGACGCCCACGATGGACACGGCAAAGATGATGGAGAGGCTCGACATCTCCTCCATAACGGCCCTTTCCGAGAAGCTCAACCAGCGCAAGAAACTGCTCGACATCACCAACCAGATCCACGCCGCGCAGAACATCAAGGACATCCTCGTCGAGCACAAGGAAGGGATCCTGGCGCTCTTCAACGCCCTGCTGATCACGATCTACGTGGCCGACAAGCCTCGCAACGAACTCTACTCGCTCTACCTGGCGGGCTCCCAGCTCAAGGAGATCCGCCTGCCCATCACCAACCGCAGCATCGCGGGCTTCGTGGCCAACACGGGCCGGGGCGTCAACATCGCCGATGCCTACAACAAGGAAGAGCTCAAGAAGATCGACAAGACGCTCTTCTTCGACGAGGCCTGGGACAAGCAGTCGGGCTACCGAACCACCCAGGTGCTCGCCCTGCCCGTCATGCACGAGAACACCCTCATGGGGATCATCCAGATCGTCAACCGCAAGGGCGGCGGCCGGTTCACGGACGACGAGCAGGCTCTCCTCGAGGAGATCGCCGAGGTCCTGGGCATCGCCCTGTACAACCAGCACCGCGTCTCCTCGCGTCGCAAGACCCGCTTCGACTACCTCGTCAACCACAACCTCATGAAGGACACGGACCTCGAGGCCGCCTTCACCGAGTCGCGCCGCAGCAACGAGCCCATCGAGGAGCTGCTCATGAAGCGCTTCCGGATCTCGCGCGAGGACATCGGGCGCTCCATGGAGGACTACTACCGCTGCCGCTACATTCACTACAACCAGAAACACCCGATCCCCGACGAGCTGCTCAAGAACCTCAAGCGCGAGTACCTCCGACGCGAGCTCTGGGTGCCCCTGGAGAGGGGCACCGACGGGAAAATCCGCGTCATCGTCGACGATCCCAACAACATCCTGAAGAAGGACATGATCGAGAACCTCCTGAAGACGAAGTCCGTCGAGTACTGCGTCTCTCTCAAGGAGGACATCATCAAGATCATCAACCACTTCTACCAGACCACGGAAGGGGAGAAGTCCTTCACCGAGCTGTTGAGCGGCGACGGCCAGCTGGTCGAAGACCGCGACGAGTACGAGGAGAACGGCGTCTCCGAGTCTGACAGCGTGATCATGCAGCTCGTCAACCGCATCATCAACGACGGCATCGCCCAGCGGGCCTCGGACATCCACATCGAGCCCAACCTCAGCCGCAAGAACGTCGAGATCCGCTACCGCGTCGACGGCAGCTGCTCCCTCTACCAGACGGTCCCCTACAGCTACCGGGCCGCCATCGTCTCGCGCATCAAGATCATGTCCAATCTCGACATCACGGAGCGCCGGCTCCCGCAGGACGGCAAGATCAAGTTCCGCCGCGGCAACGGCGAGGAGATGGAACTCCGCGTGGCCACGCTGCCCACGGCGGGCAACCTCGAGGACGTGGTGCTTCGAATCCTCCAGAAGGGCGAGATGATGCACCTCGAGGAGATGTCGCTGTCGCCCTGGAACTATCAGAACCTCGTCAAGCTCCTCGAGAAGCCCTACGGGATCATCCTGTGCGTGGGCCCCACGGGCTCCGGCAAGACAACGACGCTGCACGCGGGCATCCACCGCATCAACACGCCGGAGCGCAAGATCTGGACGATCGAGGACCCCATCGAAATCACCCAGTACGGGATCCGGCAGGTCCAGGTGAACCCCAAGATCGGCCTGGACTTCGCCCGCGCGCTCCGGGCCTTCCTGCGCGCCGACCCCGACGTGATCATGGTCGGCGAGATGCGCGACTTCGAGACGGCCAAGATCGGCGTCGAGGCCTCGCTCACGGGCCATCTCGTATTCACGACGCTGCACACCAACAGCGCCCCCGAGACGATCATCCGCCTTCTCGACATGGGCATCGACCCGCTGAACTTCGCCGACTCGCTGCTGGGAATCCTGGCCCAGCGGCTCGCGAGGACGCTCTGCCGCAACTGCAAGCAGGCCTACACGCCCGACAAGGAGGAGTACGACTACCTCGCCTTCACCTACGGCGATGAGCAGTTTGCCAAGCTCAACATCCCGTACTCCAAGGACCTCAAGTTCTACCGGCCCGGGGGATGCAATGAATGCAACCAGACGGGGTATCGCGGCCGCGTGGGCATCCACGAGCTCCTCGTGGCCAGCGACAACGTCAAGCGGCTCATTGCGCGGAAGGCCTCCGTCGAAGACCTGAGAAACGCCTCCATCCAGGACGGGATGTCGACACTGCTGCAAGACGGCATCAAGAAGGTCGTCGAGGGCATCACGGACTTCGAGCAGGTCCGGAGGGTGTGCATTAAGTAGAACCGGGAACAGGGGCCAGGGGTCAGGGTACAGGGTAAGCGGAAAAAGAATAAGGGCGGAAGACGCTGTCTCCCGCCCTTGTTTCATTTTTTCCTGGACCCTGGACCCTATTTTTTAATCCGCTCCTTCCACTGCGAAATGAGGTTCATCGCCTCGATGGGAGTGAGCGTGTTGACGTCCGTGGAGGCGATTTCCTCGAGGACGAGGCTCTCCTCGTCGGCGAAGAGGCTGAGCTGGCCCGTCTGCGGGCGCTTCTGCCCCTTGCGTCGGCGCGCCAGCGTCGGCATGCCGACCTCGTCGAGCTCCCCCTTCTCGAGGTTCTCGAGCACCTCCTTCGCCCGCGCGATGACCTCGTCCGGCACGCCGGCCAGCCGCGCCACCTGAATGCCGTAGCTGCGGTTCGTGGCCCCCGGGAGGATCTTTCGCAGGAAAATGATCCGCTCGCCCCACTCCTTGACGGCGATGTAGTAATTGGCCACGCCCTCTCGCGTGAGCGCCAGGTCCGTGAGCTGGTGGTAGTGCGTGGCAAACAGGGTGCGCGCCCCGAGCTGTGCCGCGTCGTGAATGTGCTCGGCCACGGCCCAGGCGATGCTGAGGCCGTCGAAGGTGCTCGTCCCCCGCCCCACCTCGTCGAGCAGGATGAGGCTGCGGGGGGTGGCGTTGCGAAGGATGTGGGCCACCTCCGTCATCTCGACCATGAAGGTGCTCTGCCCCTTGGCCAGGATGTCGGCGGCGCCCACGCGCGTGAAGACCCGGTCCACGAGGCCGATCCGCGCCGAGGCGGCCGGCACGAAGCTGCCCATCTGGGCCAGGATGACGATGTGGGCGACCTGGCGGATATAGGTCGACTTGCCCGCCATGTTGGGCCCCGTGATTACGAGCAGGCGGTTGGCCCCCCGGTCCATCAGCACGTCGTTGGGGACGAAGCCCTCGGCCAGCGGCATGCGCTCCACCACGGGGTGGCGGCCGTCGCGGATCTCGAGGACATCGCCGTCGTCGACGGCGGGGCGGATGTAGTTGTACTTCTCGGCGACCTCGGCAAGCGACGCGAGAGCGTCGAGATCGGCCAGCGCCGCGGCGCTCTTCTGGATCTGCCGGATCCTTGCCGCCACACGCTCGCGGATCCCCGTGAAGAGGTCGTACTCCCGCTCGCGGCGTTTCTCCTCGGCGTGCAGCACCGTCTGCTCGTACTCCTTGAGCTCCTCGTTGATGTATCGCTCGGCGTTGACGAGGGTCTGCTTGCGGATGTACTCAGCGGGGACGGACGACACCTGGGACTTGGTCACCTCGATGTAGTAGCCGAAGACATTGTTGAAGCCCACGCGGAGGTTGGAGATGCCGGTCCGCTGACGCTCCTTCTCCTCGAGGGCGGCGATCCACGACTTCCCGTCGCGCGCAATCGAGACGATGCGGTCGAGCTCGGCGTCGAAGCCCTCCCGGACGATCCCCCCTTCACGCAGCGCCAGCGGCGGCTCGTCGACGATGGCCCGCTCGAGCAGCTCCAGCGTCTGGGGCATCTCGTCGATCCCGTCTCGGATCGCGGCGAGCACGGGGGCCTCGAGCGCCCCCAGGAGGCCCTTGAGCCCCGGCAACGCGCGCAGCGAGGCCCGCAGGGCTGCAAGGTCCCTGCCGTTGGCCACCCCGAGGGAGATGCGGGCCCCGAGGCGCTCCATGTCGTAGAGCCCCGCCAGGGCCTTGCGCAGGTCCTGCCGCGTGAGGTGCCCCTCGCGGATCTCGCCCACGGCGGCGTGCCGTTCCCGGATCCGGTCCGTGTCGAGCAGGGGGTAGGCAAGCCACCAGCGGAGCCTTCGGCCCCCCATGGCCGTCATCGTCTCGTCGAGGACGTGGAAGAGGGTCCCCTCCTTCGTGCCCCCCTGGGTCGTGGCGAAGAGCTCGAGGTTGCGCTTCGCCGTCTCGTCGAGTACGAGAAAGCTCTCCGAACGGTAGGCCGCAATCTCGTTGATGTGCCCCAGGCTCTCCATTTGGGTCTCCCGGACGTAGCGCAGGACCGCCCCGGCAGCGGCAACCAGGGCGGGTCGGCGGTCAGGCTCGAGCCTGGCGATGGACTCGGCGCCGACGTGCTCTCCCAGGATCGCAAGCGAAGCCCCGTGATCGAACCAGTCCCGCGGGAAACGGTTGATCACGCACCCGTCCAGCTCGCGCGCCAGGACCGTCTCCAGCAGCGGGTCCCTCAACCCCTCCTCCAGGACGATCTCGCGGAATCCGTGGCGGATCACCTCGTCGAGAAAGAAGGGGCGGTCCACGATCTCCGTGGCCCGGAACTCGCCCGTCGAAACGTCCAGGAAAGCGAGCCCGAAGGCCTCTCCGCGCTGTGCGATGCCGGCGAGGAAGTTGTTCTTCTTGGCCTCCAGGTTGTCGGGGTCCAGGACGAGCCCCGGGGTAACGACGCGGACCACCTCGCGCTTTACCACCCCCTTGGCGAGGCGGGGGTCCTCCATCTGCTCGCAGATGGCCACCTTGTGCCCCTTCGAGATGAGCTTGGCGATGTAGGACGACGCCGCGTGCCAGGGGAAGCCGCAGAGCGGCACGCTGTCCTCCTTCCCCTTGTCGCGGGAGGTGAGCGTGATCTCGAGGAGCTTCGAGGCCAGCACGGCGTCCTCGAAGAACATCTCGTAGAAGTCGCCCATGCGGAAGAAGAGGATGCAGTCGGGGTACCGGGCCTTGATCTCCAGGTACTGCCGCATGGCGGGCGTGAGGGAACTCATTCCCAGCGGTCCCCCTTCTTCTCGAGGTCGATCGCGCCGGGGCCGCCCCGCCCGGGCATCGCCGGGTTTCCGGGCCCCCCGGGGATCCCGCGGTCGGCAATCAGGGTGCCGAGCAGCCAGTTGACGACGCTGATGATGACAGCGCCGAGGACGGCGGGCCAAAAGCCGTGGACGTCGAAGCCGGGGATGAGCGCCGAAGCGATCTTGAGCAGCGCCGCGTTGATGACCAGGGTGAACAGGCCCAAGGTCAAAATATTGACAGGCAAGGTCAGGATGATCAGGAGGGGCTTGAAGAAGACGTTGAGAAACCCCAAGATCGCCGCCGCGAAAAAAGCGGCCCAGAACCCCGTGACGACGATTCCGTCGACGAGGTAGGCCGCCGCCAGGATCGCCGCGGTGAGGATCAGCCATCGGATCAGGATGCCGGTCATTCTTTCCTCCTTCGATCAGCCTCAGGGAAATGAGAGTCATTCCGGGCGAAGTTCATAACGCGCCGCCCGGCGGTGAAGTTAAGAAGTTGGGAAGTCAAGAAGTTTGGCGAATCCTGCGTTCCCCGATCTGCCGGGGGTCAAACCAAACTTCTCAACGTCTAACCTTCCGAGCTTTGTAGCATGCTTCGGCATTTTTTTCACCTCCTGGACGGACGAGGGGAAAAACCTGAAAAATGGTCGGGAAAGCGACGGGTTACAACATTTTCACCGTTGCACAAATGCAGATTGGGCGGTATGATGGCGCGGCTTGCGGGAAAAGACGAAAGGAAAGCAACCGTGGAAAAAACCCTTACACACAAAATTATCGAGTCCCACATTGCGGCCGGGCGGATCGAACCCGGCAGCGAGATCGGCATCCGCATCGACCAGACCCTCACTCAGGACGCCACGGGCACCATGGCGTACCTGCAGTTCGAGGCCATGGGGATCGGGCGTGTGCGCACGGAGCTCTCGATGAGCTACATCGACCACAACACGATCCAGATCGGCTTCGAGAACGCCGACGACCACCGCTACCTGCACTCCGTGGCGCGCCGCTACGGCATCCGCCTCTCGCGGGCGGGTAATGGCATCTGCCACCAGGTGCACCTGGAACGGTTCGGCAGGCCGGGGAAGACCCTGCTGGGCTCCGACAGCCACACCTCCACCTGCGGAGCCCTGGGCATGCTCGCCATCGGGGCCGGCGGGCTCGACGTGGCGCTCGCCATGGCCGGCGAGCCCTTCTTCCTGACCTGCCCCCGGGTGGTACGCGTGAACCTCACGGGGAAACTCCCCCCCTGGGTCTCGGCCAAGGACTTGATCCTGAAGCTCCTGGAGATCTTCACGACGCGGGGTAACGTGGGCCACGTCTTCGAGTACGGCGGCGAGGGCCTCGCGAGCCTCACCGTGCCCGAGCGGGCCACCATCGCCAACATGGGAGCCGAGCTGGGCCTGACGACCTCCGTCTTTCCGAGCGACGGGATGACGCGGCGCTTCCTGGCGGCCGAGCAGCGGGAGGCCGACTGGGTCGAGCTGGCCGCCGACCCCGACGCGCAGTATGAAAAGGTCGTCGAGATCGACCTTGCGGGACTCGTTCCTCTGGCCGCAAAGCCCCACAGCCCGGACAACATCGGCACGGTGCGGGAAATTGCGGGTACCCCCGTGGACCAGGTCTGCATCGGCAGCTGCACGAACTCTTCGTTTCGGGAGCTCGCCACGGTGGCCCGCATCGTCCGCGGACGGGTGGCCCACCCCCGGGTGAGCTTCATCGTCACGCCCGGCTCCAGGCAGGTGCTCGAGAACCTGGCCCGCGACGGCTATCTCGCGGACCTGCTGGCTGCGGGGGCGAGGCTCACGGAGAGCACCTGCGGCTTCTGCATCGGTGGCAGCCACAGCCCGGGCTCCAAGGGGGTGTCGCTGCGCACCTCGAACCGCAACTTCTACGGCCGTTCCGGCACGGAGGACGCCGAGGTCTACCTCGTGAGCCCCGAAACGGCGGCGGCGGCCGTCGCCACGGGGGTCGTCACGGACCCGAGGGACCTCGGGATGGATTTCCCCGCCGTGGCCATGCCGGAGCGGTTCCGCGTCGACGACTGCATGATCCTCGAGCCCGCCCCCCCCGAAAAGGCGGCTTTCATCGAGATCCTCCGCGGGCCCAACATCGGCAGTCCGCCGGAAAACGGGCCTCTGCCCGGGCGCCTCGACGGCGAGGTCACCATCAAGGTGGGCGACAAGATCACGACGGACCACATCATGCCCGCCGGGGCCCGGATGAAGTACCGCTCCAACATCCGCCGGTACGCCGATTTCGTCTTCGAGGGGCTCGACCCGACGTTCCCCGCCCGGGCGGCGATGATCCGTGACAACGGGCGCCACAACGTCGTCGTGGCAGGCCAGTCCTACGGCCAAGGTTCGTCGAGGGAGCACGCGGCGCTGTGCCCCATGTATCTGGGCGTGAAGGCCGTCATCGCGAAGGGCTACGAGCGCATCCACACGGCCAATCTCATCAACTTCGGGATCCTGCCGCTTGTCTTCGAGAACGAAACCGAGTACAACCTCCTGGACCAGGGCGACAGCCTCGAGATCCCCGATCTTCACGGCGCCCTCGCGTCGGGGGGCCCCCTGACGGTCCGTAACGCCACCAAGGGGCGCAGCTTCGCCGTCACCTGCACACTCTCGGAACGCCAGAAGAGGATCGTGCTGGCCGGCGGGGCGCTCAACCTCGTAAGAACAGGGGTACAGGGTTCAGGGTCCCGGGCACAGGGATAGAAAAAAGAGGACCCTGGGCTGGAGCCCGGGGTTTCATCCATACAAGAAGAAGCGGATACCGCCGGAAAGGAAACAGCCTGGAATGGCAATCGAGAAAATAAAGGTAAAGACGCCCATTGTCGAGATGGACGGCGACGAAATGACGCGCGTCATGTGGGCGCAGGTGAAGGAGAAGCTGCTTTTTCCCTGGCTCGACGTGACGCTGGAATACTTCGACCTGCACGTGAAGCACCGCGACGACACGGACGACCGGGTCACCGCCGAGGCGGCGGAAGCCATCCTGCGGTACGGCGTGGGCGTCAAGTGCGCCACGATCACCCCCAACCAGGACCGTGTCGTCGAGTACGCCCTCAAGAAGATGTGGAAGAGCCCCAACGGCACGATCCGTTCCATGCTCGACGGGACCGTCTTCCGCAAGCCCATCTTCGTGAAGAACATCCGGCCCTTCGTGTCGACCTGGAAGAGGCCCATCGTGATCGGCCGCCACGCCTACGGGGACGTCTACGACAACGCGGAGATGCCCGTGCCCTGCGCGGGATCGGCGGTGCTGATGTTCACGCCCGCCCCCGGGGGTGCCGCCGCCTGGCAGAAGATCGCTGACTTCAAGGGACCGGGCATCCTGCAGGGAATCCACAACACCGACGAGTCGATCCTGAATTTCGCCCGCGCCTGCTTCGCCTTCGCCCTGGACGAGAAGATCGACCTGTGGTTCAGCACGAAGGACACCGTGTCCAAGATCTACGACGCCCGGTTCCGGGACATCTTCCAGCAGGAGTACGATGCGAACTGGAAGGCGAAATACGAGGCGGCGGGCATCGAGTACTTCTTCACCCTCATCGACGACGCGGCGGCGCGGGTGATCCGCTCGGAGGGAGGGTTCCTCTGGGCCCTCAAGAACTACGACGGCGACGTCATGTCGGACCTCGTCGCTGCAGCCAGCGGCAGCCTCGCCATGATGACCTCCGTCCTCGTCTCGCCGAAGGGCTGCTTCGAGTACGAGGCCGCCCACGGCACCGTGCAGCGCCACTACTACAAGCACCTCCAAGGCGAGGAGACCTCGACGAACTCCATGGCCCTCATCTTCGCCTGGACGGGCGCCCTGCGCAAGCGCGGGGAGCTCGACGGAACGCCCGAGGTCATCCGTTTCGCCGACGCCCTCGAGAGGGCCGCCCTCGGCACGGTGGAGGCGGGCGTCATGACCGGCGACCTGCTGGCCGTGGCAACCAAAAGCGCGAGGAACCGCAAGGTGACGACGGAGGGCTTCATCGACGCGATCGCCGAGCGGCTGCAGCGCAGCCTCGGGCGCAAGCGCCCTGCAGGAAAGAAGTTGAGAGGGTAAGAAGGCAAGAGGGTGAGAAAAACGGGAACGGCCTATTTGCCTGTAGCCTGTAGCCATATGCCATTCGCCGATCTGAAAAACATGACCCTGGAAGAGATCGAGGCCTTTGTCGCCGGGATCGGCAAAGAGAAGTACCGCGCCCGTCAGATCATGAAGTGGATCTACCAGCAGGGGGCATCGTCGTTCGAGGAGATGACGAACCTCTCGAAGGACTTCCGGGCCGAGATGGCGAAGACGGCCCGGATCGGCAACCTCGAGATCGTCCGGACGGAAACCTCGGAAGACACGACAAAGAAGATCCTCTTCCGCCTCGACGACGGCCTGCTGATCGAGAGCGTCCTCATCCCCGGGGCCAGCCACTGGACGCTCTGCGTCTCGACCCAGGCGGGCTGCCGGATGGGGTGCGCCTTCTGCTTCACGGCCCGGTCGGGGTTCAACCGGAACCTGCGGCCCGCGGAAATCGTCGACCAGATCGTGCAGGCGAAGTTCCGCACCGAGGAGGGCCCGGGCATCAACAACCTCGTCCTCATGGGCATGGGCGAGCCGCTGGACAACTACGACAACGTCCTGAAGGCCATCGCGATCATCAACTCGGACTACGGGCTTTCGCTCTCGACGCGCAAGATCACCCTGTCGACCTGCGGCCTCGTGCCCGGCATCGAGCGTCTCGGGCGCGACTCGGCCGTCAACCTGGCCGTCTCGCTCAACGCGCCCGACGACAGGCGACGCGACGAGTTGATGCCGATCAACCGGAAGTACCCCGTGCCAACGCTGATCGAGGCCTGCAAGAGCTACCCCATGCCGAGGCGCAGGCGCATCACCTTCGAGTACATCCTCATCGCCGGCGTGAACGACTCGCCCGCCGACGCAAAGCTGCTCGTCAAGACCTTCGGGAACCTGCGCTGCAAGTTCAACCTGATCGCATTCAACGAGTTCCCCGGGAGCCCCTTCAGGGCGCCGTCACCCAAGGCGATCGAAGCCTTCCAGAAAGTCCTCGTGGACCACCGCTTCACGGCGGTCCTCCGTCAGAGCCGCGGCAAGGACATCCTCGCCGCCTGCGGCCAGCTCTCGGGAAGACACCGCGAGGAGACGGAAGTTGAGAAGTTGAGAAAACCGTTCCAGAATGCAGACCGAATAGACTGAACAAGACCGGACAGACCGATTTGGGGGGAGGAGACACATGCCGTACCAGAATCTGGAAATCGCAATCGAAGAACGCATAGCAACGGTCACCATGACGAGAATCGAGAGCATGAACGCTTTGAGCCTCGCCTTCACGGCCGAGATCGCACAGGCATTCCGCGAACTGGGCGTAAACGACGAGGTCCGCGTGATTGTCCTGGCCAGCAGGGCGAAGGCCTTCTGCACCGGTCTCGATCTCAAGGAATTCGCGGCCATCGGCCTGAAAGGCTCGGCCAAGTCGAGCCTGGAGTTTCCCGAGAAGCTCCGGGCGCTGTTCGACTGCTCCGACGGCATCGAGTCCTGCTCCAAGCCCGTGATCGCCGCCGTCAACGGCCTGTGCATCGGCGGGGGGCTGGACATCGTGTCGGCCTGCGACATCCGCCTCTGCACGGAGGATGCTTCCTTCTCCCTGCGCGAGGCCGCCATCGGGCTGGTGGCCGACATGGGCGTGCTGCAGAGGCTTCCCCACGTTATCGGCCAGGGCTTCACAAGGGAAATGGCCTTCACGGCTCGTTTCTACAAGGCAAAGGAGGCGCAGGCGATGGGCCTCGTCAATGCCGTCTTCCCCGACGCGGCCTCCATGATGGCGGGGGCGAAGAAGCTGGCCCTCGAAATCGCCGCCAATGCCCCCCTGGCCGTCCAAGCGACCAAGGAGGTCCTCAACGCGAGTCGCCAGCTTCCGGTTGCCGACGGGATGTCGCTTGCCAAACACAAGAACATGGTTCTCATGCTGTCGCAGGACCTCAAGGAGGCCTTTGCCTCTTTCATGGAGAAGCGAAAACCGGACTTCAGGGGAAAGTAGACGGATTTTCCCCTTGCGAATTGAAGTAACCGATGTTACAAGAAACTTCACCCTTGTTACTTGTAACGGCAAAATAGAATGAAAAAAGAAGCAGATAGGATCAGGCGCTGGCGGGAGCGAAAGAAAGCGGAGGGAAAGAGTTCCTTCACCGTCGTGCTGTCGCACCAGGCGCGGGAGATTCTCGCCGAAGAGAAAGAGAAAACGGGAGAGAGCTACGCCGTCATCATGGAAAAAGCTCTGCTGGGGCTCAAGAAGCAGGGATACACGCCCCCCATTTTGAGGCACTTTCCCCGCCGCGAGGAGGTGCTGGCCAGGGTGGCGGCGCAGGACTCTCCCCCGGCCCCGGCATCGAACGCAGGCCGCGTCAACCACGAAGGCGACAGGCAGCCCCGGATCCTGATCGACGACCTGGCCAACTACCCGACGCTGGAAGACATCGAGCGCGAGCAGGCCGCAAAGGAGCTGAACGGGGTGCACGATCTCAAATCGAGCGAAGGTCTCATCACCCGACTGCTTCGCTCCTCGGCGGGCCCTTTCGGCCGAAAGAAGAAATGGTTCAAGTGAGGCCGGGGCCTCCGGTCATTCGAGCTCGTCCATGTATTCCAGCAGATGGTCCCGGACCAGGACAAAGGCTGGCCCGCCACCGAATTCCACGCCGATCGTGGCGGCCTCGATGATCTCCTTCCGCTTGGCCCCGTGGGCGATGGCGTTGCTGATGTGATAGGCCAGCGAGGGAGCGCAGACGGTGGCCACGGCCGCCGTGACGGCCATCAGTTCCTTGTTTTTCACGCTCAGGGCCCCCCGCTTGTAGTAGGCCTTCATGAGTTCCCGGAATCCGTGAAACAGCTCCGGCGCTTCCTTCTCCAGCCTCACGCGGTTGGTCAGCCGCTTGTCCAGTATTTCCTTCGCTTTCTTCATCGGTTCGCTCCAACATGGTTTGAGCCGCGCGGCGATGTCCCTCCCCCACCGACACCCGGGGGGAACCGGCAGCCCGGCATTGAAAATACCAGAAAATTGAAGTATTGAGAATCCCTCGCCGCGCAGCACGCGACCGGCGGTACCGTTCGCCGGGGACATGCATCGTCATGGCCCCGAAAAAAGCCCGCCCCGGGCGACCAGGGAGCACGTCATGACCCACCCCAAGCTCGTCGAAGCCATGTCCCGGCCCGATTTCTATCCCCACCGTCCCGCGTCGGTGGAGCTTGTCCAGACGCACATCTCCTTCGTCTTCATCGCGGGGGAGCGGGTCTACAAGGTGAAGAAGGCCGTCGACTTCGGGTTCCTCGATTTCACGACGCTCGAAAAGCGACGGCACTATTGCGGGGAAGAACTGCGGCTCAACCGCCGACTGGCGCCCGAGGCCTACCTGGAAGTCGCCGCCATCGTCGAAGGCGGGGCGGGGGAGCTTCGGCTCGGAACCGGCAGGGCCGTCGACTACGCCGTCGTGATGAAGAAGCTGCCCCTGGAGCGGATGCTGAAGAAGCTCCTGGCCGAGGGCAGGGTCCCCCCGGAGGCCATGGACGCCGTCGCCGCGAAGGTCGCCGCATTCCATGCCGCCGCGGAGACGGGCGGCGAGATCGACCGGATCGGCGGCATCGAAACGATCCGGTACAACCACGACGAGAACTTCGAGCAGACGGCGAAGTACGTCGGCCTCACGATTCCCCGGGACCGCTACGATTTCCTGAAGGACTGGGTCCATCGGTTCCTGGAACGGGAACGGCCGCTGTTCGAGAAACGCGTGGCGGAGCACCGGATCCGCGACTGCCATGGAGACCTTCACGCCGAGCACATCTGCCTGGCCGACGGCATCGTCATCTTTGACTGCATCGAGTTCAACGAGCGATTCCGGTTCGCCGACGTGGCCGCCGAGGCGGCCTTCCTCGCCATGGATCTCGACTACAACGGCTACCCCGAGCACGCGCGGGCTTTCGTCGAGGCCTACGTCCGCCACAGCGGCGACGAGGATCTGCGGCGGCTTCTAAACTTCTACCGCTGCTACTACGCCTACGTCCGGGGAAAGGTCACGAGCTTCCGCCTCGACGACCCGCACATCGCAGGCGCGGACCGGGATGCGGCCGCACGGACGGCCTCGCGGTACTTCGACCTCTCCTTCTCCTACGCGGCGCGGCCCGCGAAGAAAACGCTGATCCTCGTGGCCGGACTCATGGGGACGGGCAAGAGCGTCTTCGCCCGGGCGCTGGCGCCCCTGCTCGGGGCCGAGATCGTCCAGACGGACGCCGTCCGGAAGGACATGCTGCGCATCCCGGCCACGGAGCACCGCTACGAGGGGTTCGGCGAGGGGATCTACTCGGCGGAGGTCTCCCGCAGGACCTACGCCAGGGCCCTCGAGATCGCCCTGGAAAAGCTGAAGACCGCCGGCGCCGTCATCGTCGACGGCTCCTACAAGAGCCGGGAGGAGCGGTTGCGGGCCTTCGAGGGCGCGCGCCGCGCCGGCGTCGGCGCGTTCCTCGTGGAGTGCACCTGCCCCGAGGCGATCGTGGAGGCGCGGCTGCGGGCACGGGAATCGCACGGAGGGGACATCTCCGACGGGCGCTGGGAGATCTTCCAGGCCCAGAGAGGGGATTTCGAAAGGATCGACGAGATCCCCGCGGGATCCCGTCTCGTGGTGGACACGTCGCTCGACGCCGGGGGAAACGCCCTCGCGGCCGTGAAACGCTTGTCGGAACCCGAGTGAGCTATTTCCCGGGTCCCTGCGGCGGGTTTTGTTTTTGAGCCTTTTGGGCCTCTTTGGCTTCCTTGGCTTTTCGGGCCTCTTCGGCCTTCTGCGCCTCTCTGGCCTTCCTGTCCGCGTCCTCCCGGATCCGCAGTTTCGTCTCCTCGATGAACCGGGCCGTTTTGTAGTCGAGCCCCAGGTTGGCGTACTCGCGCTGGATCAGCTCGAAGCGCTTCAGGGCCGCCTCGTACTTCTTGGTGCGGTAGTAGAACTCGCCGATGTAGAACTCGTGCTCCGCGAGGCGCTGCTTCACCTCGCGCAGGTTCTTTTCCGCCATGATGGCGAACTTGCTCTGGGGGAACCGGGCGATCAGCCGCTCGAACTCCTTTCGGGCTTTCTGCGTCTCGGTCTGGTCCCGGTCGATCGTCTGCATCTGGTGGTAATGGCACATGCCGAGCTGGAACATGGCGTAGGGGACGTTCGGGTTCGTGGGGTGAAGCTCAACGAAGCTGTTGTAGGCCACCTCGGCATCGACGTACTGCTCGTTTTCGAAGTAGGAGTCGGCGATTCCCAGTTCCGCCATGAGTGCGATGGGGTTCAGGGGGTACTCGTCCCGCACGCGGGTGAAGATCTCGATCGCCTTCTTGTATTCGCCCTTCTTGTACTGCTCGAAGCCGCGCTGGTAGAGTCCCTCGGGCGTCTGCCGCACCCGGGGCTCCCTGCCCCAGACCGAGTCCCACCAGGCGCAGCCGCTCATGGACGAAACCAGGATCAGGAGCAGCGCCGCCGCCAGGAGCCTGGATCGGTTTGTCATGGTTGTTCCGATAGTTTCCGTTTTCATCCTTCTCCGCCGGGGCCCTCGGGCCGCACAAAAAAATGGAGGCCCGCCTGCGGAACAGGGGCCTCCACGCTCCGTTTTTTCTACAGGACCTTGTCCATCAACGCCTTCAGTCGGTCCTTCGGAACAAGCCCGATGAGCTTGTCGACGACCTTGCCGTCCTTGAAGAGGATCATGGTGGGGATGCTCATCACCCCGTGATCGCCCGCCAGTTTGCGGTTCTCGTCGACGTTGATCTTGGCGACCTTGACCTTCCCCTTGTACTCCTCAGCAAGCTCGTCGAGGATCGGGGCGATGGCCCTGCAGGGCCCGCACCAGGGCGCCCAGAAATCGACCAGGGCCGGTTGGGTGGATTTCAACACCTCGGCGTCGAAGGTCCCTTCGCTGATATGGATGACGGTTTCACCGCTCATGGGATACCCCCTTGCTGTTCTGTATCGGACTATGCCACCAAGTCATGGCGAAGTCAAGCCGTCCGCTGACGCGCGGCCGCCGCTGCCGTCCGGAGCCTCCCCCGGGGGTACGATTTTTTTGACAGGCCCTGCCGATTCTGGTAGGAAAGCTCAGGCATCGGGCAACAGCGTGACGTCGCAAGGCGACGGCTCGAGAAACGATCCACGAACAAGAAGGCTTGGAAGTCAAAGTGCAAGGTGATCGGCCAGGGACTTCTCTTCTTTTCGATTCTCTCCTGACCCTGTACCCTTTACCCTGTACCTTGGCCCCTGCTTCGAGGTAACCATGGCGCCCATCGGCATCATCTCGGGGACGGTCCTGCACGGGACGAGCGTCTTCCAGGGGCTCCGGAAGGAGCACGTGGTCAACGAGTTCGGGCGGGTCACCGTCCGGGTCTCCCGCCAGATCGCCCACATCTCGCGCCACGACCGCGACCCGGGCGAATACGTCCTGCCTCACCTCATCAATCACCAGGCCAATCTCACGGCCCTCAAGGCCCTCGGCATCCGCGACGTCGTCGCCGTCAACTCGACGGGGTCCCTCAAGAGAGGGCTGCCGCCCGGCTCCATCGTCGTACCCGACGACTTCATCCTGCTGGCCGACACGCCCACGGTCTTCTCCAACCGGGCCGTCCACATCACGCCCGATCTCTCCGAAGGGGTGCGGCGGCGTCTCATCGAGGCCGCCGGCGCCTGCGGGATCCCCGTCGTGGAGCGAGGCGTCTACTGGCAGACCGAGGGCCCGAGGCTGGAGACACGGGCCGAGATCCGCATGATGGCCGCCCACGCTGACATCGTGGGAATGACCATGGCCGCCGAGGCGATCATCGCGAAGGAGCTCGGGCTTGCCTACGCCGCGCTCTGTTCCGTCGACAACTACTGCAACGGCGTCGTGGAGACGCCCCTCACCATGGAGACGATCCTCGAAGGCGCAAAGCGAAACCGGGAAACCATGATGACCATCGTCGGCACGTTCATCGAAAGGAGCAGGGCATGAAGTTCTCGAAGAAGGGCGACACGGGAGAGACCAGTCTTCTGGGCGGCCAGCGGATCCCCAAGTTCGATCCCCGGCCGGAGGCCTATGGGACGCTGGACGAGGCCAGTTCTGTCCTCGGGGTTGCCCGGGGCATGACGGCCAACGTCCGGATCAAGGAGATCATCCTGCAGGTCCAGAAGGACCTCCTCGTCATGGGGGCCGAGATGTCGACCCTTCCCGAGGACATGGGCAAGCTCGCGCAGCGGATCGGCAAAGCCGACGTGGACCGCGTGGAAGACCTCATCGACCGTCTCCAGGAAGAGGTCCCCTTCCCGCGCGAGTTCGTCTACCCGGGCAAGAACGCCGTCTCCGCGCAGATCGACGTGGGCCGCACGGTCATCCGCCGGGCCGAGCGCCGGGCGGCGGACCTCAAGCAAAAGGGGCTCTTGAACAGCGCCGAGATCCACCAGTACCTGAACCGGCTCGCCGACATGCTGTTCACACTGGCCCGCTACGCCGAGGAAAAAGGATAAAGGCGAAAGGATAAAGGGCTGTTGCCCAGGACTTGATGATTCCAAGGGCAATAATCTGCAATACACACCCCATGAAACTCATCAAAACCGGGGCGATCGCACTTGCGATCGTCCTGGCCGTCTACCTCGGAATCCGCCACTTCTCCCCTGCCCCGCCGGTCAAGAACCCGCGGCCGGCGGGAGAGAACATCATCTGCTTCGGGGATAGCCTAACCTACGGTACCGGCGCCTCACAGGGCATGGACTACCCTTCCCAGCTCTCCCGCCTCATCGGCCGGCCCGTCATCAACGCGGGCATCCCGGGAGACACCACGTCCACGGCCCTGGCCCGCCTCGAGCGGGACGTCCTCGACCGTTCCCCGCGCATCGTCCTGATCACCCTCGGGGGAAACGACCTGAAGAACCGCCGCGACCGGGATCAAGCCTTCCGCAATCTCAGGGCGATCATCACCGCCATCCAGGAGCGCGGGGCCCTCGTGATCGTCGGGGGGCTCGACGTCCCCGTCTGGGGCAGGGGATTCCAGGAACAGTACAAGAAGGTATGCGAGCAGACGGGGGCTGTCCTTGTGCCGGACGCCCTGAAGGGCCTGCTGGGGAATCCGGAGAAGATGAGCGACGCTATCCACCCCAACGACGCAGGCTACGGCATCATGGCGGGGTATTTCCACGAGGCGATCAAGCCGTACCTCTATTAACGGGTATCGGGGCTCGGGTATCGGGAATTTTGACGAGCAAAGGATCGGGGGTAAGCCCACGATCCTTTGCCGGCAACGCAAAATGCCCCAGATGCAAGGCGCCCGACATCCCGAGGAGCGAGGCGTACTTTGGGCGTACGTTGAGCGACGAGGGACGAGGGCAACGCAGCAGATGGGGTATTTTCCGTTACCGTTAAAACGCGCCGAGTTGGCAGGCTGATATCTTGATCTTCAGCTTTTCGCAGGCCGAGGACACGCGGATTTTCGCGAGCTTGAACTCCTTGGCAATCCGGAACGCCTCTGCGCAAGGCAACCGCCCGTCCGCCAGGGCCTTGCGGATGGCCGCCTCCAGGTCCTCGGGCACCGACTCCGCGGGCTGGATGATCCGGCTGACGGGGGTGTACCCGAACAATCCCAGCTGGCACTTGCTCAGCGGGATCTCCAGCAGATCGATCGCCTGGCCGATCTCTGCCGGCGTCAGGTTCAGCTCGGTCGCTGCCTGAAATGCCAGGGGGCACGGCATCGCCCCGTCGGTCTTTTTCTTTTTCAGCAGCTCCTCGACTTCCTTCTTCACGCTCGCGCCGGGGTGCTTCGACGCAAAGTGTCCCTTGTCTTTCCTGGCCATAATCTTGTCCATCCCGTCTATTCGCTCTGTTCGGTCTGTTCCGTCAAGAGAACGGGTATCGGGAAGGAAGCAGCTTTTGTTTATAGACCTTTTCCCGTACCTTCGTCCCTGGACCCTGTACCCTTGGACCCTGTACCCTAGTATTTAACGTAGTGGAACGGTTCCACCGCCGACAAAGAGTCGTCGTCGAGCGTCTTGAAGCCCGCCTTCTCGATCAGCTTCTGGGCTCTTGCGGTATCGTCCACCTCGACGACGAAAACCGCCGTCTTCCAGCTGTCGAGAACGAACCCGTAGGCGTTGTTGACGTTGACGTTCTCCTTGAAGAGCATCTGGGTGAGCCTGTCGAGCCCGCCCGGTTTGTCCTCGATGATCACGGCGATGACCTCCTTGGTCGTCACCATCATCCCGTCCTTCTTGATCGCCTTGATGGCCTTCTGGGGGTCGTCGACGATGAGGTTGATGACGCCGAAGGTTGCCGTTGTGGCGATCGTCGTGGCCCGGATGCTCACCTTCTCCTTGCCCAGGATCCGGGTGAGCCGCGCCAGCTGCCCGGGCTTGTTTTCTGCGAACACGGAGATCTGATGCACGATCATGGTCTACCCTCCCTGTCTTTGGGGCTGGTCAAAAATGCCTGGATGCAAGGCGCCCTGAAAGACTGGAAGTTAGGAAGCGATGAAGCTAAGAAGCTCGGAAAAGCGTAAACGGTGAGATTGGCCATCGGCCTCTCCAAGCTTCACAACTTCTCAACTTCCCAGCTTCCTATTCAACGGGTGCTCCCCCGGTCAACGGCCCTCTAATCCTTCCGGTTGTCGATGACCCTGACGGCCTTCCCTTCCGTCTTCGGCAGGCTTCCCGGCTCGGCGAGTTCGACCTTCGGGGTGATGAGGATGTCGCCCTTGAGCTCTTCCGTGATCCGGCGCTGGAGCTGCTGCAGCTTCAGCAGGTCGCCGTCGAAGAATTCCTGCGCCACCTCGACCTTCACGATCATCTCGTCGTTGAATCCCTTGCGTTCGAGGACGATCTGGAAATTCGTCCCCACGCCGGGGATCTCCATGAGCTTCTTCTCGACTTGGATCGGGAAGATGTTGACGCCCTTGAGGATCATCATGTCGTCGGTGCGGCCCTTGAAGCGCTCGATGCGCCGGTGGGTCCTGCCGCACTCGCAGGGGCCGGGGATGATCCGCGTGAGGTCCTTCGTGCGGTAGCGGATGATCGGCATCCCCTCGCGTTGAAGAGACGTCATGACCAGTTCGCCCTCTTCCCCGTCCGGGAGGGGCCTGAGGGTCTTCGGGTCGACGATCTCCACGAGGAAGCTGTCCTCCCAGATGTGCAGGCCGTTCTGGCAGGGGCACTCGAAGGCCACCCCGGGGCCGTTCATCTCGGAGAGGCCGTAGGAGTTGAAGGCCTTCCATCCGTAAAACTCCTCGATCTTCTTCCGGGTCTTTTCCGTGTGAGGCTCCGCCCCCACGAAGGCGATCCGGACCTTCGTGTCCTTCCGGGAATCGACCTTGAGCTCCTCGAAGACGCTCGTGAGATGCAGGGCGTAGCTCGGGATGATGTGGATGACTGTCGTGTCGAAATCCTTCATGAGCTGGATCTGGCGTTTGCTGTTGCCGGCCCCGGCGGGGATCACCAGGCAGCCGATCCTCTCGGCCCCGTAGTGGAACCCCAGGCCCCCGGTGAACATGCCGTAGGTCATCATGTTCTGGAAGACGTCGGCCTTGCGCACGCCCGTCATGTACATGCAGCGGGCCACCAGGTTCGTCCAGGCATTCAGGTCGTGTGCCGTGTGGAAGATGACCGTCGCCCGTCCCGTCGTACCTGACGAGGAGTGCATGCGGACCAGCTCCTCCCTCGGGACGGCGAGGAACCCGTAGGGCCAGTTCTCCCGCAGGTCGTCCTTGGTCGTCAGGGGAAGTTTCGGCACGTCTGCCAGGGACTTGAACTCCTCGGGGTTGAACCTCGCTTCCTTGTAGACCCTGCCGTAGTGAGGGGACTTCGCGGCCTGCCTGAGGGTCGCCTTCAGCCGTTCGACCTGGATCGCCTCGATCTTTTCCCGCGGCATGGTCTCGATTTCTTTTTCCCAATACATTGCCTTTCCTCCGTGGAGATCGAGGGTTTTTGTACCCCTCCCTGTGAAATTTATCAAGACCTATCTCGGGCCAGGCGGGGGCTTTTGAACTTCGCACTTGCACACGTACCCTGTCGCGGTGTATCCATTTCAATTGGCGGAAGCCACAAGGCACAAAACCGCGACGCAAAAAGCGTCATGACGGAACAGACTGAACCGGAGGTTCATCATGCAGAATTTCGTGTTTGAAAACCCCACAAAGATCATCTTCGGGAAAGGATCCATCGCCAAAATCGGCGCCGAGGTGAAGCGGTTCGGCAGCCGGGTGCTCATGGTTTACGGAATGGGAAGCGTCCGGACAAGCGGCATCTACGAACAGGTCCTGAATTCCCTCAAGGAGGCGGGCGTCGACGTCGTCGAGCTTCCCGGCGTGAAGTCCAACCCGCTGCTGTCCAAGGCGAAGGAGGGCATCGCGCTGGCGCGGGCGAAACAGATCGACGCGGTGCTCGCCGTGGGCGGCGGGAGCGTCATCGACACGGCCAAGACGATCGCGGCGGGGGCGAAGGCCGAGCACGACCCCTGGGAGTTCTTCGTCTACACGAAGGCCGTGAAGGACGCCCTGCCCGTCCTCGTCGTCCTCACCCTGTCGGCCAGCGCCTCGGAGATGAACCCGGCGGCGGTCATCACGAAGGACGAGACGTGCCAGAAGTTCAGCGTCCGCTCGCCCCTCATCCAGCCGAAGACCTCCATCCTCGACCCGGAGGCCCTCTACACCCTGAGCCCGGCCTACACGGCATACAGCGCCGTCGACATCGTCACGCACATGCTCGAGGGGTACTTCACCAACACGGAGCCCGGGGAAAGCCCCCTGCAGGACCGGATGGTCTACGCCTTCATGCGCACGCTCATGGAGGCCACCCAAAAGTCGCTGGCCAACCCGCGGGACTACGACGCGCGTGCGAACTTCATGTGGTCGGGGACGCTCGCCTTCAACGGCCTGCCGGTTGCGGGCATGGGGATCGTCGGGTTCCCCGTGCACATGATCGAGCATTCGCTGTCGGCCCTTTACGATATCGCCCACGGCGCGGGCCTCTCCATCGTCCTTCCCGGCTGGATGACGTGGTCGGCAAAGAGGAGGCCGGCGCGCTTCGTCAGGCTCGCGAGGGAGTTCTTCGGCGCGGATGAGGCCGACGACGCCAGGGCGGCCGCCGCGGGCATCGCGCAGCTCAAGGACTGGTTCCGCGCCATCAAGAGCCCCGTTTCTCTCCGGGAAGGCGGAATCCCCGAGGGCGACATCGAAAAGATCGCCGACAATGCCGTCGAGCTGGCCCGGACGTGGAGGCTCAAGGACTACACGAAAGAGGTCATCGTCGACGTACTGAACCACTGCCGCTGATCCGGGCTCGGGTATAGGGTCTCGGGCTTGGGGAAGATGAAAGCACAAAACACTCAGGCGATCAGGCACTTTTTATGACCGGGATCATTCTGGCCGGCGGCAGGGCCAGCCGCATGGGCGGCATCAACAAGGCCTTCATCGAGGTCGGGGGCGAGCGCCTCATCGACCGGACGTTGCGCATCTACCGGGCGTTCTTCCGGGAGATCCTCATCTCCACCAACTCCCCGCTGGAGCACCTCGAATTCGACGCCCGGATCGTTACCGACATCCACCGGGGAAAGGGCCCCCTGGGGGGCCTCCACGCGGGACTCCTGCATGCGGACTGCGAACAGGCATTCGTCTCGGCCTGCGACATGCCGTACCTCAGCGAGGCGTTCATCGGCCACATGATCGCCCGGGCACAGGGGTACGACCTGGTGGTCCCCGTCTCCGCGAACGGCTTCGAGTCGCTGCACGCGGTCTATTCACGCCGGTGCCTCCCCGTCATCGAGTCGCAGATCGAGAAGGGCGAGTTGAAGGTTGCGCTCCTGTTCCGGAAGTTCAAGACCCTCGAGATCCCCGCCGACGAGATCCGCCGGTTCGACCCCGAGGGGCGGCTCTTTGCCAACCTCAACCGGCCGGAGGACCTGAAATCGATCCCCCAACCCGGGCCACGCCGCTGAGACCCGCACAAGCCCGCTTCCCCATCCCCCCGAGCGTCCAGGCCTTCCGCCATCCCGCGCTCCTTTTTTCCAATTGACAATTACCCGGTTTTTCGATATTTCTGGCGCGATTTTGCGCTTTTGACAGAGAGGCGCAGGTCAACGGTTTCCATTCATTCTCTTGTTTCGCGTGATCCACGTCCAAGGAGGGAGGGTTCCAATGAGCGAAGAGAGACTATTCGGGATGCCGGCCGAAAAGGGCCGGTGGATGTTTGTCGTACTGGGTTTCATCATCAACATCTGCCTGGGCAGCGTCTACGCCTACAGCGTCTTCCGAGGCCCGGTCGCGAAGCTCCTGAACATGAGCGCCACCGAGGCGGGCCTGCCCTTCATGGTCTTCCTGGCCCTTTTTGCCATCATGGTGTTCTTCGGCGGCCTTCTGCTTGCCAAGCTCGGCCCCAAGATGCTCGGCTGGCTCGGCGGCGTTGTCGTCGGGGTGGGCTGGATCCTGGCCAGCTTCTCCACGAGCGGGACCATGCTGACGATCACCTACGGGCTGATCGGCGGCGGCGGCGTGGGCCTGGCCTACGGCGTGCCGCTGGCCGTCGCGGGACGCTGGTTCCCCGACAAGCGCGGCCTTGCCCTGGGCCTGACGCTGGCCGGCTTCGGCGGCTCGCCCTTCGTTTCGGCCAACGTGGCCGCGGCCCTCATCAAGGCCGTGGGCCCCATGACCACCTTTTTCTACATGGGCGTCGCCTTCCTGGTCATCATCCTCGTCTGCTTCATTCCCTTCCGCTTCCCCAAGGACGGCTGGCTTCCCGCCGGATGGAAGCCCCCCGCAGCGGCCGCGGCCAGCGCCATCGACCTCACCATGGGCGAAATGGCCAAGACCTCCACCTTCATGGGCCTCTTCCTGTGTTACATCATCGGCTCCCTCGCGGGGCTCATGGCCATCGGCATCTCCGCATCCGTCGCCCAGGAGATCATCAAGATCGACCCGGCCACGGCGGCCACGCTGGTCGGCGTGTTCGCCATCTTCAACGGCGTGGGCCGGCCCCTCTTCGGCGTCCTGACGGACAAGCTCTCGCCCAAGATGGCGGCGCTCATTTCCTTCGTTCTCATCCTCGTGTGCTCGCTGGGCATGCTGATGGCGGGCCCCGGAAGCGTCATGCTCTACACGCTGTGCTTCATCGGCTTCTGGCTCGTGCTCGGCGGCTGGCTGGCGATCGCGCCCACGGCGACAACGATCTTCTTCGGCGTGAAGAACTACGCGAAGAACTACGGTCTCGTCTTCTTCGCCTACGGCCTCGGCGCCATCCTGGGCGGCATCATCGCAGGGCAGGCGAAGGACACCTTCGGCTCCTTCACCTTTGCCTTCTACCCCACGGCGGGTCTTGCGGTCCTGGGCATCCTCATCGCCATGGCCCTCATGAAGCCGGTCAAGAAGGCCTAGAATACGGCCATCGGAATTGTCCAGAAACCAAGAGCGCCGGTCGAATCGACCGGCGCTCTTTTTTCACCTTCGGGCCAGGGCACGGAGCATCGGCCCGCCGTGGCGGCCGGCCCGATATCCTGCCGATCTTCCGCTTGACGGGCAGGAATGCATACTATAATATGTATTAAAAATATGCTTTACGGAGGCACAATGAGGACCACCATCGTGCTCAATGAGACCTTGCTGGAGGAGGTCAAGGCCCTCTCCGGGGCGAAATCGAAAAAGGCCGCTGTGGAAAAAGCGCTGGAGGAGTTCGTCAGGCGGAGAAAAGCGCGCAGGCTGATCGAATTGGAGGGGAAACTCGACCTTGCCTTCACGCCCGAGGAGTTCCTCGAGAGGAGGAAACGGGATGTTCCTCATCGATAGCTCGGCCTGGATCGAATATCTTCGTCCGTCCGGTTCCGCGAAGATCAAGGCCCGAATCCGGAAAATCCTCGAAAGCGAAGAGGCCGTCACGTGCGGGATCGTTGTCGTCGAAATCCTGCGCGGAGCCCGAACGGAAAAAGATTATCGAATCCTCCGGGATTCATTCCTTTCGCTTCCGGGCTTACCCATTACCCGGGACGTGATCGACAGGGCTTCCCGCTGGGGATTTCAACTGGACCGGAAAGGCAGTCAGGTCCCCACGACGGATCTCGTCATCGCATCCTGTGCGTACAAGACGGCCCGGCTTGTCCATGCAGACAAGGATTTCGAGATCATCGCCTCCGTCGGTGATCTTGATCAGGAGAACCTTCGCCCCGCATGAATGACGGCGCTGCGGATCCAAGGCTTGCTTCAAATCACCTTCGGGCCAGGGCCCGGAGGATCGGCCCACCGTGGCGGCCGGCCATGTGCAAGGGTCTGAACAGGTAATAGAGGGGTGCGAGGATGTCCGGCAGGGACGAGGGGTTCCACTCGCCCGCGGCCAATGTCGCCATCAGCCTCCCCGCGAAGAGAAGCTGATCCCGCCTGCGATCCTTCGACTTGAGGTAAAAAAGGTAACGCGCCGGGTCCACGTCGGGGTTCACCGGGGTTTTCGCGATGACCGCCAGGACCTGCCTGGCCAGGACCGCCACCATGAGATCCGCCTCGATCCGGGCCGCAACCTCCCTCGGCAGTCTTGCGCCCGCCAGGCGCTCGGCCAGGAGAAGCCCGAGCAGCAGGAGCCGCGTCGCGCCGCATCGCTCCGCAAGTTCGAGGGCCCGCGGAAGATCCGGTGGTGTCGGCGACTCGAGCAAGCCCGCCACGTCGCAGACCCAGCCCAGCTTGCACCACAGGTGCTTCGAGCCGTGCACGCAGAGCATCAGGAGCGTCTCCTCCGGCGGGAGAACGGGAAAGGCGCAGCCGTTCCAGGTCCGCCGCTCCAGTGTGTCCCAGATCCCGAGCTTCTTGTGGTCGAACCCGAAATACCCGGGCACGACGGCCCATTGAAGCTCTACCTGCAGCTTCCCGTCGCGGCGGGCGAAGGCCGCCTCGTACTCGGTTCGCCGGTGGGCCGCAAGCCGAGGCCCGGCAAGTCCGGTCCGTGCCCTGTACCCCTGCGTATCGAGGACCCTCACGGCCCGGTGAAGCGTTTCCCCTGGGATGAGGATGTCCAGGTCCCTCGACTGCCGATGTGCCGGATCGCCATAAAGCATGACGGACAGGGCCGGCCCCTTGAACGGGTACGCGGCAATGGCGGAAGAATTGAAGGCTTTGAGGATACGGGACAACTCCGCGGCAAGCAGGAGCGCCCGTGCCGTGTTGTTGCGATGAAGGCCGCGGAGGCGATTCACGGCGGCGGGGGTAACGGCCCCGTTGAAAATGCCCGGCAGCGTCCTGCAAACAAGCGGGACCACGTTGTGCCACTCGCAGAGGCTCACGAAGCGGCCCCAGTCCAATCCTGCCAGCGAGGCAGGCGGTGGAGCAAACCCCTCGTTTCGGAACGCGCCCCTGGCAAGGGTCAGCAGGAACTCATTTTCCCGTCGCATGGAGATACACCTTGGGTGCCGGATCCTGCCTTGTGACGGCCGTCATACCGGTCCTGAGCCTTCCATTCAGAAGAGGCTCGATCTTTCGGGCGTAAAGCCTCGGGATGACATGCGCGGGGTGCACGGCGGCTGCGGCAAGCAGCGTCAGGGCCATCCTGAGCGGGCGCTGCTCGGCGTAGTGCAGGGCCGCGTTCTGATAGAGCCGCTCGCCCGTCTCCCGGCGGACGATGCGGGCCCGCTCACCGACAGGGCGGCGCTTCTCACCCTCGATGAAGCCACCAAAGGTCGGTTCCGGCAGCCCGTCCACCCGAGCCTCGCCGCAGGCAATGGCCCAGCGGTGCAGCAGCCTTTGCCGGGCATTCTGCGTCATCGTGAGGGACGCCCCGTGCAGCCGGTAGAGAAGCAGGGGTTCGGGCACCTTGAGCATGAGGTGCCCTTTCTCGGCCATGCGGATCCAGAGGTCCACATCCTCGGCCGGCGCAAAGGCATCCCGGTAGCCCCCGGCGGCAAGGACGGTGTCGCGGTGCATCAGGGTGGAGGAGTTGACGAAATAGACGGGGCGGTTGCCCCGGACGAGCCGGCCGTATTCGGCGGGCGTGAAAGGCCCTTCCGTTCCCACGAGACCCAGGGGCTTTCCTGCACGGTTGATGAAACAGGCGAGTGTCCCGACGATCCTTGCATCGGGGTATCGTGCAAGGAAAGCGATCTGGCGCTCGAGCTTCTCCGGCAGGAAAACGTCGTCGGCGTCGAGACGCGCCACCCACGCGGCGTGTGCTTCTTCGAGGCCCCGGTTTCCCGCGGCGGCGACACCCCTGTTTTGCTGGGTTAGGCGGCGAACACGCGGGTCGGCATCTGCGTAGCGCCGGATGATCAAGGCCGTCGCGTCCGTGGAGCCGTCGTCAACGATGAGCAGCTCCAGGTCCCGGTGCGTCTGCGCCAGGACGCTCTCGACGGCCTGCGCCAGGTATGCCTCCCCGTTATGGACGGGAATGACGACGGAGATGTTCAATGGAAATGACCTTCCCTCCATGGGGCTCCTTATCGTGAATCAGCTGGCATGACGCCAGCTCCCGATAGGTTTCGTTCGTTCGCATCAACTCGCCGTGCGTACCCTCGGCGACGAGGCGGTTCTCGTTCAGCACCAGGATGCGGTCGCAGTCGACGACCGTCGACAACCGGTGGGCGACGACAAAGAGCGTCTTGCCGCGGGTCTCGCGCGGGAGGGCCTCGAGAAGTGATTTCTCCGTCAGGCCGTCGAGGGACGCCGTGGGCTCGTCGAGCACGAGAATGTCGGGGTCCTTCACGAGGGCCCGGGCGATGGCGAGCCGCTGCTTTTGCCCCTCGGAGAGGTTCACGCCTCTTTCGCCCACCTCGCTTTCGTAAGCCCCGGGCAGGCCCGCGACGAAGTCGTGGATGCCCGCGACCCGGGCGGCACGCATGACCTCCGCCTCCGTAGCATCGGGGTCCCCGTACCGGAGGTTCTCCAGGATCGTACCGGACAGCAGAATCGGGATCTGCGAAACATAGCCGACCCGCTGCCTCAGCGACTGCACGTCGTAATCCCCGGCGGGCCTGCCGTCGTAGAGGATCGAACCGCCCGTCGGGTTGTAGAATCGAAGCAGCAGGCTCAACAGGGTCGTCTTGCCCACGCCGCTGGGGCCGACAACAGCGATATGCTCGCCCGGGCGGACATGGAAGGAGACGTCCCGGAGGACGGGGTTCTTCGGGTCATAGGCGAACGTGACGTCCCGGAACTCGACCTCCCCCCTGAGCGACCCGACCGCCGACCCCTCCCCTGCCTTCCCTTCCGGCTCCACGTCGAGGAGGGCCGTGAGGCGCTCGAGCGATGCGCGGATGTTCTGCATCTGCAGCCCCGTCGAGGCAAGCGACTGCGCGGGGCCGAAGACGCGGCCCAGGTAGGCCTGGAAGGCGAAGAGGGACCCCAGGCTCCAGTGGCCCGTGATGACCCAGTAGGCACCTACGGCGAATACGCAGAAATTGACGAGGCTCGGCGTCGACGAGAGGGCAAGTCCCGTTACGGAGCCTACCACGGAGCGCTCCGCCGACAGGCGGAAGACCTCCCTCATGCCGGCCAGAATCTTCCCGACAGCCTTCTCCTCGGCGGCAAAGGCCTTGACCAGCGGCATGGCGTTGAGCGTCTCCTGGAATCCGCTCATGTACCGGGCGTTCTCCTCGTTGCCCGCGTGGTTCAGGGCAAGCATCCGGTCGGAGAAGCGCCGCAGCGCGAACAGGAAGACCGGCACGGCGGCAAGGGCCGCCAGCGCAAGCCTCCACTCCAGCCAGAACAGGAGGCCAAGCCCGCCGATGAAGTACAGGACGTTCGTCACGATGCCCACGAGGCTCCCCGACAAGAACCACGTCACCCCGCCGATGTCGCCTGTGATCCTCGCCATGAGGTATCCCGTCTGGTTCTTGTCAAAAAAGGCCTTCGGAAGACGAAAGGAGTGCTCCAGCAACTGCTTTTGGATGTCGAGGGTAATGTCCTGGCTGTAGCGGAGGAAAAACCAGTTCTGGAACAGGCCCGTCGCGCGCGAGAACAGTGCGAGGGCAGCCATGACGAGAAGGACCCAGGGAAGGAGGGACAGCTCCCGGGACAGGATCACGTCGTCGATGACAAAGCGGGAGACGAGCGGCATGGGGAAGGCCATGAGGGCGTTGAGCAGGATGAAGAGCGCCCCTAGGGCCCCCTTCTTCCAGTGCCGCTTGAAAAACGGCAGGTGCCGGCGAAGATTCTCCCCGATCCCGGCGTAGGTCTTCCCCCCGGCAATCCGGTCCACCGGCGCCTTGCGCGCAAGCCCGTTTTTCAGAGTTTCAATCCAGGTTCTCATGTTCTCCAGGTCATCCTGTTACGGAACGCTCTGCTTCCGATCCGGCACCGGGCACGCGTCACCCTGGAATGGGATGTACAATGCCAGATTCGTGCCCGGACGTGCGCCCGGAGAAAGGAGGGGGAAGGCCTCACGCAGGTTCCCCGTCACGGCAGGGCTTGCTCATCGACAAAGATCCGGAAGGGTCGACGGATGGTCCACGCGCCGGCGCCTGCGAGGCGCCTGCCGATGACGCGCCTTCCCAGGACGAGTTGCATTTCCCTTGCCCCGTCGCGCTCGAAGGCGATGACCCTCGGACGCAGGGGGGGAGGAAGAAGCGCCCGGAAAATCCCGCAACGGGCAAGGACCCGGTAGCAGGGGTGGATGACATAGGACGCCGCGTGATCGCATCTGCGGAACGCGCGGATGCAAGCGACCGTCAGGCGCCCCGCAGGTCCACCCGCAACGGGGATCGGCCTGCCGTTTCGTTCCGCGGACACGGCGCGGCCGACGAGGCTCTCCTGCCGCACCTCCCCCGGATCCCGGCGCGGATTCGCATCCCCTCGCGTCCGGACACTTTCGGGCCCTTTGAAGACGACACGGTGCACAACTCGCTCCTCCTGGCCGTGAGGGAGGAAGATGATGACGTCGCCCCGCCGCAGCTCCTCGACACGGCAGGGGACGAACACAATCCGGTCCCCCGGACGAAAGAGGGGCCGCATGCTGTCGCCCCGCACGAACAGGGACGGTCCTGCATCAGCCGGCGAGCGCATGGCCATGGCCCCCTTTCCCCGGTCTTTGCGCCGGGACGTCATCCTCAGCCGTAAATGACGGAGCATCGCTAGTATCGTCTCGGCCGAGCAGTAGACCGAGGCCGTGCAGAACCGATTCGGCGCTCTGCCTCAACTCGGTCAGGCAGTCCGCACTTCGCCCTCCGTCTTCGAAGAACGAAACAACTTCTTCAGCATGCCGCTCGAGGTCCACGCAAAGAATTTCCACATCCTCCAGTGTGCCTTCCATCGCAGAAAGATCAGCCGGCGCCGCCTCCGACGCTCCGCACTCTTCCTCCGCCTCCATACCCGATGCGCCTTCCCTTTTCGTCACGACAGCCAGGACATAGCGGGGATCGGCCTGGTACCGGCAGGAAAGGACCTCGAAGGTCCGGGAAAGCTCCGACGACAGGGACTCCGCGGTGTGACAGCGGCTGAACAGCCCGTATTGCAGCCGCTCCTCGCAGGCATCCCTTTCCCCGAAGCGAAAATCGAGAGAAACCTGGCCCCGCAGCCAGGCCACCATGGAATCGGGCCACGAAGTGCCCATCAGGAACCACCAGCAGGGGTACATCTTTCGCTCGGCCACGATCAGTCCCATCCCGCCCGAGCGCAGGACCCTGGCGAGTTCTCTCCGGAGCGCCGCCGCATGCCTTGCGTCAGGCAGTCCCCCGTAGATCTCGAGGAGAACCCCGTCAAAGGCGCCCGGCCGGAATCCCAGATCCATCATGTTCATTCCGGCAAAGGAGGCTGGCACGCGCAGACGTCCGTTCCGGTCCCGGGCCCGTTTCACGAGCGGCAGGTCGGTGTCGACCCCGACCACGCGAAGCCCCTCTCTCGCCCAGGCCAGGCAATCGCGGCCCGTCCCGCACCCGATGTAGAGGACACGGCTGTCCCGGCCGAGATGCTCCTGCAGGATGTCCCGACGGTGCGAAGCATAGGGCGGCTCGTTCACGGCGACGTCGCCGAGTCCGAGCCGGCACTGTTCCGCCTGTCGCAGGTTCGCCGAGTTCCGTTTCCACTGCTCCGCGCAGGCTCTCGCTATTCCCCCAGGAGAGGCCGTCTGCCGCAAAAGCCGGAGCAGCTTCTTCTGGAGCAGGTCGTCGAAATCCCAGAGCTGCCGCTGGAAGAACCCCTTTCCGGACTGCCGCGACGCAAACCGGACAAAGGGCTTCATGGCGGGGCTGTAAACGGACACCCGCCGGGAGAGGTCGAGCATTTTCGACACAGGGTCTTCGGAAATCTTCGCGTTTCTCATGGCATCACCGCCGCGCTCCCCGCCTGAGGCCTGCCGCTTGCGCACCTCTCGCCCCGTCGCAGCTGCCTGCGCGCTGCGGGAAACAGGCCCTGGCGGTCGGCCTCTTCACAGAACCAATGGGGGGCCCACACATCGCGGCGCCGATAGTAGTTCTGGGCGATGCAGCGCCCCTGGCAGAGAGATCTCATCAGGCACTCGCCGCAGATGCCCTTCAATCGGTCGGGAAGGCCCTCGCGAAGCTCCTGCAGCAGGGGAGCCCGGCGCCATACGGTCTCGAGATCGTCCCGGACGGCATGGCCGAAGATCAGCTCCGGCATGCCCTCGGCGGCGCCGCAGAGGCCCAGGGACCCGTCGGAGAGCACCCCGAGGATGCCGAGGATGCCGCATGCCCCGTAGCCCCTGCCCGCAGTCCCCAGGAACCCTCCGAGGGGCTTGAACGCATGGGGAAGGGTGTAGCTCAGCGCAAGCGGCGTCCTGCGGGACAACTCCCGCACGAGGCCGTCCAGTTCGATCAGGTCCCGGATTTCAGGAAATTCCCCTTCGTCCCGTAGCGCCGCCCCCCGGCCCGTGGGCTGGGCGAGGTTGAAGGTCACCGAGGATGCGCCGAGGGATTCGGCCAGGCGCACGACGCCTTCTATCTGGCCGATGTTTCGGCGCAGGACGACCATGCCGATACTCGGGGAGAGACCGGCCTCGGCAAGGGTACGGATCCCCCTCAGCGCTTTTGCGAAGCAGCCCCTCTCCCCGCGGACCCACTCGTGGGTCTCGGCATCGGCACCATCGAGGCTGACGGAGACCCCGCGCAGCCGGATCCGGGACAGCTCCCTCACCAGGGACGGCGTGCAGAGCACACCGTTGGTCGACAGGGCAACGTCGATCCGCTCGCGCCCGGCGATCTCCAGGATTTCCCCGATCCGGGGGTGCAGGAGGGGCTCGCCCCCGCTGAGTTTCACGTAGGAGACGCCGAGTTGCTTCGCCCGCCTGACGACGTCGCGGAAGAGACCCGCGTCCATCGAGTGCGGGCGCATCTCGTCCGCACGGTGGCGGGCGGTATAGCAGTGCCGGCATCGGAGGTTGCACCCTCGCGTGATGAAGCAGTACAGGGCGTTGAGTTTGTTCATTCCCGCGCCAGACCTCCCAGGATATCGTCGATTTTTTCCCAGAAGCGGCCGTCCAGGCTCACGCGGAGCCGGAATGCCGGAACGGCAGCGGCAAGGGACACGGCATTCGCAAAGAGTCTCCCGCCCAGAAAAGAAACGTGTCCAGGGCTGAAGAAATCAAAAGGGAGCAGCGCTTCCTTGCACGCATTTTCGATGACGAGGGCCGTTTTCGCCCCGGCCAGGGGCTCGACCCCATCTTCCGGTTCATGATGCAGGAATAAAAAGGCCCTCAGCGGGACGGAGTCGTTTGCACGGCAGGGCCAGCCGTTTCCGCCCGTTTCGAAGGCGCTCCAGGTGGGCAGAGGGTGTGCCCTGTACCCGCTTTCCGCGTCGCGGACGACAATGGCCAGATCGTCGCCGAGAACCCGCCAGCCGTGTGGAAGCCGCCTGCAGCAGGTGGACTTGCCCGCGCCGCTCCGCCCGACGAACATCAGGCCCGCACCCCGCCTCTCGGCGAGGGCCCCGTGAAGCGGAAGCCCGCCCGCGCGGATCGCCTCCTCGAAAACGGGGACCAGGGGACGCCGCATCTGCGCGGCGGCCGGTTTGTCGTCGGGATAGAGCCCGCAGTAGATATCGAGGATCTCCGGATGCTGCAGCAGCACCATGCCGGAATTTCCCTGCGCCCTCCAGTCTGCCGCGGGGATCTCCATCGGCAGGCCGGGCAGGAAGCGTGACGAAAAGCCGTTGCCGTTTCCGGCAGCCATTCTCCCGAAGCAGAGCCTGCGCGCCGACGGCGCCGCCCCGCGCTCCAATCCCATGTAAGTGGCGAACCGGTCAACCCAGGCGACCACGTCCTCGTCCGAACCCTCGCAGGGCCTGAACTCCCAGGCCAGCCCGCAGGACAGGGAGAAAAGGTGAGATCGTTGATGGTCTATTGCCGTCATATTCTATCCCGCAACGCCGGGTCATCCATACCCGCCGTTGTTGCCGCCGCAGCCGCAGCCCCAGCCCAATGCCAGGGTGCCGCTGGTGCAGGCCATGCCCGCCCGGGCTCCGTCCACGCACTGGCATGTGTAATTCGTCCCGCTGTCTGCGTAAACGCTGGTCCCTGTCTGGCAGGTGGCGAAATTATAGGTACTGCAGGCGCTGGTGCCGCTGCAGCAGGACTCGGCCACGGAGCCCTGCCCGCAAAGGGTTCCCCCGGCGCAGCTCCCGGGGCCGCATTCGTAATCCGTGATGTCCGATCCGGTGTTGCAGGCTCCCCCCGTTCCGTTGGTGCATCCCACCCCGCTGCAGGCCATGTCCTCGCGCAGGTCGATGAGGAGAGGGGTTTCATATTTGAATCGTCTGCTCATGTCCTATCATCCTTTTCAGTCGCCGCCATCGGGCCCGGCATGCCTTTTCGATCTGTCTCATCTCCGCACCGCAGCGGCCGCAACCGGGAAAGCCTGACCGGCCTGACGACGGGCGTTGTTCAGTCTCGCCTCCGGAAAGAGCCCCGCTCGCCTGGCCTCCTCGCAGAACCAGAAGGGCGCCCAGAGGTTGCGGCTCCGGTAGTAGTTCTGGGCGATGCAGCTGCCCAGGCAGACACCCTTCATGAGGCACTCCCCGCACACCCCTTCGAGGCGGCGAGGCATTCCATCGCGTATCTCCTTCAGGACGGGGCTGCCGCTCCATACATCGGACAGGCTGTCCTTCGCGGCGTGGCCGAAGACCAGCTCCGGGACCGACTCCCCGATCCCGCACAGGGCGTAGGAGCCTCCTGCCAGGACACCCAAGATGCCCCGGATGCCGCAGATGCCGCAGTCGCCGTCCGGGCCGAAGAGCCGGCCCAGGGAACGGAATGCGACCGGGTGGCCGTACATCAGTCGGATCTTCGCCGTCCGGGCCAGATCGTTTTCGACCCACTTCCCCAGATCGATCAGCTCCCTGACACCGAGGGTCTCCCCTTTTTCGTGCATCTTCTCGCCCCGGGCGGTCGGCTGGACGAGGTTGAACTTGACCGACGAGGCGCCGAGCGACTCGGCCATGCGAATGAACGGCCCGATCTGGCCGACATTCTTTCGCATGAGGCTCATGATGACCTGGGGCCGGATGCCTGCCGCAACGAGGTTTCGAATGCCGCTGACGGCGGCATCGAAGCAGCCCTCGACGCCGCGGACCCACTCGTGGGTCTCGGTGTCGGCTCCGTCGAGGCTGACGGAAACGTGATACATCCCCGAGCCGACGAGATCCCGGGCAAGGGCCGGCGTGCAGAGAACGCCGTTGGTCTCGACATTGAAGCGGATCCTCTCCTCCCTGAGTACACCCAGGATTTCCGTGATTCTCGGGTGCATGAGCGGCTCCCCCCCCGTCAGTTTCACGGCGGAGAAGCCGAGAGGTTTCGCCTGGTGCAGGATGTGCCGGAACAGGTCCGGCTCGAGTGCGGGGTACTGTTTCTTTTCGGTCTGAAACTGCGGCGCGAGCCAGCAGTGGCGGCACCGCAGGTTGCACCCCTCGGTGAGGTAGAAGTAGAGCATGCCCAGCGGTGGCGCATTCTCCGCGATCCCTTTCGATCCCCCGTCACTGCCGACGACCCGAATGGTCTTCATTTCTTTCACGTTCACACCCCCCCCGGCTGTTGCCGCTCGAACGATCGGCCCCGGTGTCGAGTCTGATGAGATAACAATACCGTTCCCTGCAGGTCCCGCCGCAGCAGGATCCCCGCCTGGACAGCATCGGAAACTGCCGCATGGATTCATGCGCATAGGGGTCGAACCGTCTGACGTCCCGGAACGGGTCGAGCGTCCAGGCCCAGGCGCGACCGATGCCCCGCCCGGCGAGTTGCCGGTTGAACCTTTCCTGATCGCCCGGGCGGGCCGCCACGAGAAAGATCCGTTCGAAGAAGAGCGGCCCCGCGTGCTCCATGCTCGCCGCATCGTAGAACAGGACGGCGGCTCCCGCAGCGGTGTGCTGGCGGAGAAACTCGATCCGCCGTGCATTGTAATCCTTGTAGATCCAGAGGTTCGAGCGCACCTCCTGGAGATTGTTCAGCAGGGCCACGCCGCTGAACAGCAGAAGCACGACGTACATCCCTTTGGAGTCGTCGAAGATCCGCCGGTGCTCTACGCCGAGCAGAAGGACCACGAAGGGGACCAGGGGCAGCCAGACCGCGAGGGCGCGCTTGAGGTCGGGGCGCTGGATGACGGCGCCGAAAATCAGGCAGAGGATCACCGTCCCGGCCAGGATCGCCTCGAGGGCGCCCTCCCGTTTCATCAAACGGTCGATTCTCCCCGGCAGGCCGTAGAAGACAAACAGGACGGCCGGAAAGACCGCCATGAGATGGGACACAGTGATCCGGGCGGCTGTGAGGGACACCGTCACCAGCAGCAGGACGACGGGCAGGACGGCAAGGAGGGCTCGAAGGAACGGGGCCAGGTCTTCCTTTCGCGATGCCGCGTAGAGAGCGCCCGCGACGATGAGACACCCGGCGAAAACGGCGATTCGAATCCCCGAGAATTTATAATAGGGAAGCATCTGGAGCAGATAGGGTCCGGGAAAGCCTCCATGCAAAATCGAGTCATGAAGAGCGAGAACGGCAAGGGCCAGAGCCGCCCCTACGGCAATTGCGGCCAGATCGTTCCACCGCTTCTGCACGGAGCAAACCGCCCCGGCGGCAAGAAGGAAGGGACCGGCGGCAAACAGGAAATCGGGGCTGGCCGCAACGGCGGCGCCCGCCAGGAAGACCGACCCGGCGAGGTGGAACCGACTCCGGGTTTCCGCCCCGAAATGACGGGTCAGAAAAAAGAGCCCGGCAGCGATCAGAAAGAGGGCCAGGGATTGACCGGAGAACTTATAGGCGAGGAGAAGCGCGGGCGATCCGGCCAGGAAAACCGCCAGGAGAAGATAATAAAGAACACCTCGAGGCATCACGCGATCGAGGGTTGCCCCCAGGAGCAGGACGGAGAAGAACACGAACAGGATCGGAGCGACATCGACGGCCCTCTCGCCGACAACCGGGTAGAACAGGCTCGCGATCCAGGGAAAGAGCGGGGGCGTTATGGCGAAGAGCCTGCCGTCCCGGGACTCGAAGTGGCCGCCCTGCCCGGCAAGGTCTTCGGCGCCGAACCCCAACCGGTACCCCGGCCATGCAATCTCGAGGGTACCGTTCTCGGCGAAGTTTCTCATCTGGACGTAGCGGACGCCTTCCTCGTTGGAATAGAGTCCCGGGGGCGTCACGGCAAAGCACAGGCCTGCAATCGCCGCGAGTGCGGCGAGAAGGAAAATCATTTCGCCTGTGCGTGGTTTCATTGCGTTCCTTGATCCTCTAAACCCAGCAGGGCCCGGTCCGGGAGGCGCCCCCCGTCGGCCAGGAATTTCCTCAGGCAGGCGTCCGGGCTGGGGTGGTTGACCTCGCCGACCAGCGTATGGGAAAGCCCCGGGCAGTTGCCGGTGCAGTAGTTCACGTAGGGGCAGCCCTCGCAAAACGAAAACCGGCTCAGGGGGATGAGATGCCTCTCCCGCAGCGTTCTCAGTTCGTCGTGGTCCCTCCAGATCTCGCCGAGGTCGTCGCAGTTGATCCGCCCCAACTCGATGTGGGAGAGCATCGTGCAGGGGGTAATCACCCCGTCGGCCCGCACGGCCAGGTGCTGCCGGTAACAGCCGCATCCCGTGAGAAAACCGCGATTGGGCACCGACACCCGGCCTTCGAGCCGGGCCTGTTCCATCTCGAGCCAGCCCTTCGCCTCGGCCAGCGGACCCGCCATCGCGTTGATCCGGCCATTGTATTTCTTCGTCAGCCGAAGCAGGGTTTCCATGGCGGTCACCCGCTCTTGGGTCGTCAGCTGGACCCTCTCGGCGTTCTTCCGGCACAGGCCCATGGCCCCCGCGGAATTGGTCCCGAAGGATGCAAGGCCGATGTCCTCCAGGAGCAGCTTCGCCACGTCTTCGAGATCGTGGACGTTCTTTCGGTGGATCGTGACGCGCACGGCCGCATGGACACGGTTTCGCCGAAGGGCCTGGAGGCCCTCGATGGCCTTCGCGAAGCTTCCCTTGCCCCGCATGGCGTCGTGGGAAGCAGGCATGGAGCCGTCGATGGAGACCTGGACGTAATTGCAGCGCCCCGTGGACGCGAGGAAGGATGCGATCTCATCCGTGATGCGTGTCCCGTTGCTGAGAATCGAAAAGCGCATCCGGTTCTTCACGATGCCGTCGAGGATTTCCCGGAGGTCCTCCCGCATGAACGGCTCGCCCCCCGCCAGGGTCACCTCCGTGACGGCGCATCGGTTCAGTTCCTCGAAAAATCGCAGCCACTCGCCCGCCGGGAGGTCCCCGCCCGCATCGCCGGAGCTCTCGAAATGATAGCAGTACCGGCACCGCAGATTGCAGCGGTTCGTGATGTCGATGTCCATCTTCTTCGGCGTGCGCATCAGCCGCATGAAACATCCTCCAGGGGCAGGTTGAACCGTTCCACGACCTGTTTCACGGGGGCCTCCGGCGGGTCGTCTTTCCGTTCGAAGGCCCTTTCGAGCAGCCGCTGGATGTCGCCCCGGTCGGAAACAACCCAGACCGACCTCTTCAACTCCTCGGCGATGCGGTATGCCGGGTCGCCCGTCAGATCCCTGCCTAGCGCATCGAACGGGGCCCGCGGCACCAGGATCAGTTCAGCCTCCGGATGCTTCGAAAGGGCTTCCTTCCCTGCCCGGATGAAATCTTCGACCATCAGGAGCCCGGCGACGATGATGTTTCCGCCATAGGTCTCGTTGCGGACGGTGTAGACGCTGTGGGCCTTCCCTTCGATGCCTGCGTTCCTGTCGATGCGTTCCCTGATTTTCCCGTGCGCCGCTTCGGATGCAAGCCACAGGACCTGCCGGTATGGCCCCAGCGCGTTTCTCACATTCCCTTTCCGCGTTGCCGAAACGATCCTGCCGACCTCCACTGCAGGGTCCGCGCTGACATGCGGATAGGCCGTGATGGGCGTTCCGTGGCGCGCGTGCATGCGCCCGGCAAATTGCAGGAACTCCCCGAGAGGGTAATCCATCTGCCTGACCGCACCCGGTTCGGAACAGACGGAGTGTCCCGGCCACCACAGGATCATCGCCTGCGCCCCCTTGGACACGAAGGTTTCGCAAGTTCTCTCGAGATCCTCCCATCCGCAGACGCCGGGAAGGGGTACGATCGATCCGGCGAAATCGATCCCGTGGCGCCGCATCAGATCGAGCGCTGCCATCGCTTTCTTCGCGGACGCCGGGGACTTTCCGGTTATCCTGGCCCAGAGATCGGGCCGGGTCGAGTGCATGGAGAGCGTGATCTCGACCGGTTTGAATCTCGACAGCTCCTTCACGAATCTCCCGTCGAGCATCGTGCCATTGGTCGTGAAACACAGCCGATTCATGGGAAATTTGCGGCGCACGAGGCTCAGGATCCGGAAGAATTCGGGATGCAGGAAGGCCTCGCCCTCGGCGATCCTTCCGGGCGTGCTGTCACTCATCCGGATGGGATGGCGAAAGCCGCTGTTCATGAGAGACAGCTGCAGCTTGATGTCCTCGATCGGTCTGAATATCCCGCGGGCAATCGGGAAAGGGTTGAGGCCGTTCGAACAGAACAGGCACCGGCTGTTGCAGATTGCGCTGATGGGAAACTGATTCGACGGCTGCCCGGCGGCAAGCCATTCCTTGAAGAAAACGCTGTAGCCCTCCCCCGGCGACGCGGAGCCGCATCGCTCGACGGTTGCACTCCCCGCGCTCGCGGCGGAGATGCGATGAAGGCGTGTGGCCCGATCCATGCCCTGCTCCACTGCTGCTGACCTCGCCGGCTTCAACCGGCAGATACCGTGTGTTCGTACCCCACGAGCCCCTGCTTTTCGAGGCTTTCAATGAACTGGCGTGCGTGCTCGCCGGCATCCTCGGGCACGTCGTCGGCCTCCTCGCGGAGCCGGTTGACGATCGCATCGGTGCCGTGCTTGCCGTCGAGGAGCTTCCAGATGAAGACCCCCGTGGGGTTGAGGCCGAAGGCATTGCCCGTGTCGGGGTCGAAGAGGATCGCCCAGTCGTCGAATTCCTCGCGAAGGACGATCAGGGGGTTGGCGATGGGATTTTTGACATCCACGGCATGTTCCTTTCTATTCACCCGGTGACGGGTAACTTGACACTCCACCGCGCGGGCACTCCTTCCGGGCGGCAGAAAAGAACCTCATTTCCGGCAAATACACCTGAAGTGCCGGATATTTTTGCAAGAAGCATACCGCGTGGAATCATCAGGCAATTTCGTGCTTTAGGGTTGAACTTCCCCCGGAAAAAGGGTATGACTTGGGCGTTCATCGCAGCAGGGTCCAAGGGGGAGATGCGGTGGAGAAATTCGATGTCATCGTCGTGGGAGCGGGACTGGCCGGGCTGGCAGCGGCATGGACGCTGGCCGGCGAGGGTATCGAAGTCGTCGTCCTCGACCGGGGCGATTACCCCGGCTCCAAGAATGTCTCCGGCGGCCGCCTCTACCTGAACCCCGTCCGCGACCTCTTCCCCGGCCTCTGGGACGAGGCCCCCCTGGAGCGGGCCATCGTTCGCGAGGGGGCCACCCTCATGGCCCGCAATCGCTCCTTCACCTTCCACTACACCGGCAGCGAGCTGCGAAACGACAGGCCCCAGAGCTACAGCATCCTCCGCTCGAAATTCGACCGCTGGTTCTCCGAGCGGGTCGAGGAGCGCGGCGGGATGATCCTCGCCAAGACCCTCGTGACGGACATGGTCCGCGAAAACGGCAGGGTCTGCGGCGTCGTCGCCGGGGGCGACGAGCTGCGGGCCGACGCGGTTATCGCCTGCGACGGGGTCCTGTCCCTCATCCCGGAGAAAGCCGGCCTGCGCGCCCCGGGGCGACCGCACGACTATGCCGTCGGCATCAAGGAAGTGATCCGCCTCGAGCGCCCCGTGATCAACGACCGCTTCGGCGTGGCGGACGGCGAGGGGGCGGCGCACCTCTACGCGGGCGACATCACGAAGGGCCTCTTCGGTGGCGGCTTTCTCTACACCAACGGGGAGAGCCTGAGCCTGGGGCTGGTCCTCTCCATCGAGGACATGGCGAGGGAAGAAGAGGCGGGCGATGCGCCCGCGCTCTTCGAGGCCTTCAAGGCACGGCCCGAGATCGAGCCCCTCATCCGGGGAGGGCAGACGGTGGAATACGGCGCCCACGTGATTCCCGAGGGCGGCTACCGGTCGCTATCCCCCCTCTGCGGCGACGGGATTCTCGTGGCGGGGGATTCGGCAGGGTTTGCCCTGAACCTCGGCTTCACCGTCCGCGGCATGGAATACGCCCTGGCCTCGGGGTACCACGCTGCGAAGGCCGTCATCGAGGCAAAGAAGGCGGGCAGGTACGATGCCGCGGCGCTGGCCGGTTACCAGAAGTCGCTGGAGGAAAGCTTCGTCTTGCAGGATTTCAAGACCTTCAAGGATACCCCCCGCGTGCTGTCGAATCCACACCTCTTCGGTCATTACCCGGAGCTCATCGGGAATCTCCTGCGCGATCTCTACACCGTCCCCGCCGGGCCCAAGTCTCCCGTCTTCACGACGCTGCGCCGGCACCTCACCCTGAGCCAGCTGTGGACAATCCTCAAGGACGCAAGGGAGGTCACGAAGATATGAGCGACATCAAGGCCAAGCTGGGACTTAACGTCTTCAAGCCGCTCCCCTCCCCCCATATCCGGATCAGGCCGGGTATGGAGCGCGATCCGCGTCTGAAGGCGGCCGTGAGGGCATGCCCGGCAGGACTGTACGCGGAGGGCGCCGACGGGGTTTTCACCCTGACCATCGACGGATGCCTCGAGTGCGGCACATGCCGCATCGCCTGCGGCACCGCGGTGCTCGAGTGGGGCTACCCGGAAGGCGGCGCGGGCGTGCAGTTCCGTTTCGGATAGGAAAGAAGTTTTGAATTTTGAGTGTCGAGTTTTGAAGGAAGGCAAGCGACATCTTGCCTGACCGGCTTCGGGTCTTCAGGCCCGGAATGCGCAGGCAATCGGTTTCATAACTCAAAATTGCAAACTCAAAATTGGAGCAGGCCGAGGCCTGCGAGCCAGAAGGAGGGAGAGGACGATGAACTTCAAGCTGACCGAGGAACAGGACCTGATCCGCAAAAACATCCGGGAATTCTGCGTGAAGAACGTGGAGCCCATCGCTGCGGAGATCGACGAGAAGGAGCTTCATCCCGCCGATCTCTTCAAGAAGCTCGGCGAGGGCGGCTGGATGGGCATCCCCATCCCCGCGCAGTATGGCGGCTCCGGCTCGGACTACCTGACCAACGCCATCGTCGTGGAGGAGCTCTCGCGGTCGTGCTCCTCGACGGGGTTCACCGTGTCGATCCACGTGGGGATCGCCTGCATGCTGATCAACATCTTCGGCACCGAGGAACAGAAGAAGAAGTACCTCGTCCCTCTGGCGACGGGGCAGCACCTGGGCGCCTTCGTCCTCACCGAGCCGGGGGCCGGCACGGACGTCATGGCTGCCACGACGACGGCAACCAAGGACGGCGACTCCTACGTCCTCAACGGAACGAAGACCTTCATCTCCAACGGGCCCGTGGGCGACACGTACCTCGTCTTCTGCTGGACCGACAAGGCGGCGGGCCGCAAGGGTATGAGTTCCTTCATCATCCCGAAGGGGACGCCGGGAATGAAGCCGGGCGAGCACTTCCACAAGATGGGCCTGCGCTCCTCGCAGACCTCGGAAGTCGTCTTCAAGGACTGCCGCGTGCCGAAAGAGAACCTGCTGGGCGCCGAGGGCGCAGGCATGGTCAACGCCGGGACGGCCTTCGACCACGGCCGCGTGGGCATCGCCGCCCAGGGCGTGGGCATCCTCCAGGCGGCCCTCGACGAGTCCATCCAGTACTCCAAGCAGCGCGTCCAGATGGGAAGCCCCATCGCGCGCCACCAGGCCATCTCGTGGATGATCGCCGACATGGCGACGGACCTGCAGGCCGCCCGCTTCCTCACGTACTACGCCGCCTGGCTGAAGGACAACAAGCAGCCCTTCACCAAGGAGGCCTCGATGGCGAAGCTCTTCGCCGCCGAGAAGGCCATGCACCACACGACCAAGGCCGTCCAGATCCACGGCGGCTACGGCTACATCAAGGGGGCCAAGGTGGAGCGGCTCATGCGCGACGCCAAGATCCTCGAGATCTACGAGGGCACCTCGGAAGCCCAGCGGATGGTGATCTCGGGCACGGTGCTGCGGTAAACACAGGGTCTCGGGTATCGGGTCTAAGGTCCAGGGTGAAGTGAAATTCTTCTTCCTTCCCTATACCCGAACCCCTATACCCTATACCCATTTCTCGGAGGCATGAAATGCCGACTGTAGTGGCCTGTTTCAAGTGGGTCGTCGACGAGGCGTACATCCGCCGCAGCGCCGGCGGCGCCTTGGACTTCTCGTCGGTGGATTACAAGATCGGGGAGTACGACCGCAACGCCATCGAGGAGGCCGTACGCCTGCGCGACGCCGGCGGCGGGGGCAGCGTCATCGGCGTGACCCTCGGCCCCCCCGAGTCCGCAAAGGGAGTGAAGGACGCCCTCTCGCGCGGGATGGACCAGGCTATCTTCATTTCCGACGCGTCCTTCAAAGACCTGGAGCCCTCGCAGACGGCGGCCATCCTCGCCGAGATCATCCGCGCTCGCATCCCGCAGTTCGACCTCGTCACCTGCGGCGAGGGCTCGAGCGACCTCTACGCCCAGCAGGTGGGGCCGCGGCTTGCGGAGCTGCTGAGCATCCCCTGCGTCTGCTTCGTGCAGAAGCTCGCCCTCGAAGGGGGCAAGCTCCGGGCCGAGAGGCGCGTCGAGGACGGCGTCGAGGTCGTCGAGGCGCCGCTGCCGGCGCTCGTCACGGTGCTGCCCGACATCAACACGCCCCGGATCCCGGGCGTGAAGGACACGCTGATGGCAGGGAAGAAGCCTGCGACCATCGTCAAGAGGGAAGAACTGTCGGGAAGCTTCGAAGGGTCGCTGAAAACGGCGGCCATGACGGCGTCGAGCATGGAGCGCACGGGGGAGAAGCTCGCGGCCGATGCCGCCGGTATCGCCCGTTTCGTCGACTCGCTGCGCAAGAGCGGCGTCATCCAGTGAGAGGAAGGACATGGCGGGTATCTGGATCGTAGCGGAAACAAGGGAACAGGCCCTCGAGCTGCTGGGCACAGGCAGCCTGCTGGCCCCGGATATGGGGGCAACACTGACGGCTGTCGTCTCGAAGGGATCTGCATCGCCTGAGGAGTGCATCTCCCGGGGCGCCGACGAGGTCCTCATGCTTGCGGAGCTCGCGCCGGGGGAGCCCTTCGGGGCGCACCTGCCGGTCATCGAAAAGGAGGCCCGGGCCGCATCACCCGACGTGATCCTCTTCAGCGCGACGGCAAGGGGAAAGGAAACGGCCGCACGCCTGGCCGCACGGCGAGGCGCGGGGCTCTGCAGCGCCTGCACGGCGATTTCCTTCGACAAAGCGTCAAACGCTGTTGTCATGGAGCGCATCGCCTACGGCGGCGCCGCCACTCAGAAACTCGCCTCCTCCGCCAGGCCCGTGCTCATCACCGTGCCGCCCCGGAGTTTCGAGCCTGCCGGGGCCCTCGACGGCCGGCAGGGCAAGACCCGGGAGCTGCCCGCGCCTCCGCCTTCGGCCGTGAAGATCGTCGAACGCAAGCCGAAGGAGAAAGTGGCGAAGGACATCACCGAGGCACGGGTGATCGTCTGCGCCGGCCGCGGGTTCGACAAGAAGGAGGATCTCGCCCTTGCCCGGCAGCTCGCCGACGCGCTGGGCGGGGAGCTCGGCGCTACGAGGCCGCTTACCGAGGAGGTCCACTGGCTGCCCGAGGATCTCTGCATCGGGCTTTCCGGCATCCAGGTCAAGCCTGAGCTCTACGTCGGCCTGGGCGTCTCGGGCCAGGTCCAGCACATGACGGGCGTGCGCGGCGCCAAGATCGTCTGCGCGGTCAACCGCGACGAGAACGCCCCGATCTTCGCGCTTTCCGATTTCGGGATCGTGGGCAATCTCTACGAGGTGGTGCCGAAGATCATCGAGGAGCTGAAGAAATAAGTCCCCTCCCGTGACCCCACAGGACCCTTGCCCGCCCGGGCGGGGTTCTTTTTTTGGGGGGCGCTCCAACATTTTCGTTGTCAATGACGCGGCGATTTAGTATGCATGCCCGGACACGATACGCGCCCCGAGGAGGACCAAGGTCTTTCATGAACGACGTGAAGGAGATTCTTCAGGTCATTTGCCGCAACGAGGAAGTTGCGCGGAAGTTCTTCGCCATCGAGACGAGCATCCTCTCCATCCACAATTTCCGGGATCTCTTCGAGAAGCTCCTCACCGAGATTCACGACAAGTTCAGCGTCCCCCGCGTCTGGATCGCCATGACCGAAGACAACGACGTCTGGCGGCTCCTGGACCGCATGACGCCCGGGGGCACCTTCGGGGAGCGGCTTCGCATCATCGCCGGGAGGGTCTTCGAGGAGATCGTCGGCGACGGCTCGTCGCCCATCCTGGTGAACGAAGGGCTGGAGCGTTTCTCTAGCCTCCTGCCGGAAGGGACCCGCGACCTTCCCGGCTCGCTAGCCGTCGTACCCCTCACCTACGAAGGCAGGGCCATCGGCAGCCTCAACCTGGGGGATGAGTCGGCCGAGCGCTACGCCCCGGGAATGGAAGTGAGCCTGCTGCAGCAGCTTGCCGTGAAGGTCTCCATCTGCCTGGCCAACGTGATGGCCCACGAGAGGCTCGCCATGTTGGCCTTCCGGGATCCCCTGACGGACCTGCTGAACCGTCGCGTGATGGAGCAGGTCCTGCGCAGGGAATACGACCGGGCCAAACGTTACGCAACCGAGCTTGCCGTCGTATTCCTCGACATCGACCAATTCAAGCGGATCAACGACCGCTACGGGCACGACACGGGCGATGAGGTGCTCAAGTGGGTGGGCAATCGCCTGCTGGCCATGAGCCGCCAGAGCGACGTGGTCGCCCGGTTTGCCGGCGACGAGTTCGTCGTCGTCCTGCCGAACACGGGAGCCGACCGGGCGTACCGCTTCGTCGACCGGCTGCAGACCTTCTTCCTCTCGACGCACCTCGCCCATGACGGCAAGGTCATCCCCGTTTCGGTGAGCTGCGGCATCGCTACCCTGGCAGACGTCGGCGTCACCGACGCCGTCGCCCTGCTCAAGAAGGCCGACGAGCGCCTCTACCACAGCAAGAACTCGAAGAAGGAATAAAAAATCCCCCTCTGCCCCAAGTGATCGGTCGACCGCGTCATTGCGAAGGAGCGAAGCGACTGAAGCGATCTCGCATATGACCGCAAACGGCGAGATTGCCGCGCTCCCTTCGGTCGCTCGCAATGACGAGGGACACAGCCATGGAAGCAGAGGGGGATTTGTCTTTAGCCTATTTCTGTGCCCCGTACCCCTTCGCCAGCGACGTGTTCACGTGACAGACACCCTTGTTGAGGTTTTTCAAGGCATAGTCCTCGGTGATAACGGGCAGTTTGTCCGCCATGGCCTGGTCCTTCAGGACGGTGCCGGCCGGCACGTAACGGCCGTCGGGGACGGAGACGCCCATGAGGATGCAGCCCGGCTCGACAACGCATCCCTTGCCGACCTTCGACCGGAAGACGAGCACTTTCATGCCGACAAAGGTGTCGTCGAGGACGACGGCCGGCCCGTGGATCTGCACTTGGTGCGCCAGCGACACGCGGTTGCCCACGTAGGCGCCGTACTTCTTTCCGCCCACCTCCATGAGGTTCTTTTCCACCGGCTTGCCGTGCTCCTCCGTCTCGAGGGCGTGGATCACGACGCCGTCCTGCACGTTGGAATCATCGCCCACGTAAAGGGGCTGCCCTTCGTCGCCGCGGACGGATGCGAAGGGCGCCACAAAGACATTCCTCCCGAGGGTCACGTTGCCGATGACGGCCCCCAGCGGGTGCACATAGGCCGTGGGGTCGATCGTGGGCTCACAGGCTCTCGCGCAGAAATCCGTCTGTACGCATTTTCCTATCATCTCTCTCCTCCCGCAATATGGTCTATTCAGTCTATTCCGTCTATTTGATCTATTCAGTCCCTAAGAAGGGTTTCGGGAAAGACAAATCGTCAACTACTTCCCTGTACCCTATGCCCTGGACCCTGGACCCTGAACCCTTTTTGCGCGTTCGCGCGCCAGCAGTTCCTGCCACACCTCGTCGACGCGTTTTTCGAGGTCCCGCATCGTCCCGTCGTTTCGTACGACCAGGTCGGCGTATGTCAGCTTCTCGTCGATGGGCATCTGGGCCTTCAGCCTTGCCACCGCCTCGTCACGGGTCATCCGGTTTCGCTTCATGACCCGCGCGATTTGAGTTTCCGGAGGCGAATAGACCAGCAGGATCAGATCGAACAGGCCCTGCATCCCCACCTCGAGAAGCAGGGGGATATCGGACAGGACGATCGCCCGGGCATCCTCCCGCCCGATCCGGTCGCGCTCGCGCTGCGCCTCCTCGAGCACGGCCGGGTGCACGATACCCTCCAGCGACCTGCGCCGCTCCTCGTTGCCGAAGACGAGGGCCCCCAGTTTCTTGCGGTCGATCCGCCCCTCGGCATCGAGGATGTCGCGCCCGAAGGCTTCGACGATCCGGTTCCAGACCGGCCGGCCCGGCTCCTGCAGGGCGTGGACGAGGGCGTCGTGATCGATGACCCTCGCGCCCCTCCTCACGAGCATGCGGACCACCGTCGACTTGCCCGTCGCGATCCCCCCTGTCAGCCCCACGTTCAGCATCGGCACGCTTCTACCACAAGGCTCCCGTTCCGGCAACGAAAAACCCTACGGCCCGGCCGCACGGGGTGGATCTGACTCTTTTTCTTCCCGATACCCGATGCCCTGGACCCGATACCCGGCTGCGAAGCAGCTTGGCAGGTCTTTTGCAGTGCATCTCCGGGTACTGCTGCAGCAGGACAAATAGATGATCAACGTCAAGAATCTCCGCAAAACCTATGGCGAAGTCGTCGCCGTCGACGATATCTCCTTCGAGGCGAAGAAGGGCGATATCCTGGGGTTCATCGGACCCAACGGCGCAGGTAAGACGACGACCCTGCGCATCCTGTCGTGTTTCATCGAGCCCGACAGCGGGACGGCCAGTGTCGGGGGCTTCGACATCCGGACCCAGACGGTCGAGGTGCGTCGCGCGCTGGGGTATGTCTCCGAAAAGTGCCCCTTCTACGGCGAGATGACCCCGCGATGGTTCCTAAAGTTCGTCTGCGACGTCCGGGGCATCAACGGCACCCGCTTCAAGTCCGAGATCGACCGGGTCGCCGCCATCAGCTCGCTGCAGGGCGTCATGGACCGCCGGATCGAAACCCTTTCGAAAGGGTTCCAGCGGCGCCTGGGACTCGCCCAGTCGCTCCTGGGCGACCCGCCCGTGCTCATCCTCGACGAGCCCATGTCGGGCCTCGACCCGAACCAGAAGCAGGAAATCATCGAGTTGATCCGATTCATGGCCGCCGACAAGTGCTTCATCCTCTCCACCCACGTCATGGAGGAACTGGAGACGATCTGCAACCGGGCGATCCTGATCAGCAGGGGGAAAATCGTGGCGGACTCCACGCCGCAGGACTTCAAGGAAAAAGGCCAGGGAAAGATCGACGTCTTCTTCCGCAAGGTGACCAACGGGAACTGACATGCAGACCATCTGGGCCATCCTCAAGCGCGAGTTCCGGAGCTTCTTCACGACCTCGATGGGGTATGTGATCCTCGTCGTGTTCCTCGTCCTGGCGGGGTTCCTCACCATCAAGGGCCGGTTCTTCGAGATGCGGCAGGCGGACCTGCGGGTCTTCTTCGACAACCTGCCCCTGCTCTACATCTTCTTCGTCCCCGCCGCCGGGATGCGGCTCTGGGCCGAGGAGCGCAAGGCGGGCACCATCGAATTCCTGTTCACCCAGCCCGTGACGGTCGCCCAGGCCGTGATCGGCAAGTTCCTGGCCGCCTGGCTTTTCCTGGTTGTCGCCCTGCTGCTCACGGCGCCCCTCGCGATCGCCGTTGCCTGGCTGGGCAGTCCCGACCCCTTTGTGATCGGGACGGGCTACCTAGGCGCCTTCCTGATGGGCGGCGCCTACCTGGCCGTCAGCGTCTTCTGCTCCGCGCTCACCCGCAGCCAGATCGTGAGCTTCGTGCTCTCCATCGGGATGATCGGCCTGATGGCCTACACCGATTCGCCGGCCGTGCTGACCTGGCTCGCCGGCATCGTGCCCCCGTACCTGATCGAGGCCCTGACCAACATGAGCTTCGCCGGGCACTTCGAGTCCATGCGGCGCGGCGTGATCGAGTTCCGCGATCTGTCGTTCTACGGGATCCTCATCGCCGGCCTGATCGCCGTCACCTGCCTGGTCGTCGATAACCGAAGGGAGTCATGCTGAAGAAGAACGCCAAGGTCCTCGCGGCCATATTCCTGATCGCGCTGATCACCTTCTCGTCCATCACGCTGCTCGCCAGGGTGGGCCGGGCGCTGAAGGTCGATCTCACGCAGGACCGTATCTACTCGCTCTCCGACGAAACGAACAAGGTCATGGCGGGTCTGACGCACCCCGTGCGCCTCAAGCTCTTCTACTCCCGCACCGAGGCCCTGAAGGGGTTCGACTCCCTGAGGGCCTACAGCAACTACTTCTTCTACATCCGCGACCTGCTGCGGGAGTAGCCTCTCGCTCCCGGGGAAGGATCGCCCTCGAGATCATCGACCCGCGGCGCGATTCCCGGGAGGAAGGGGAGGCCCTGCAGTACGGCTTGCGGCCGATCCCCACGGTGGGCGACGACCGGTTCTACTTCGGGCTCGTGCTGACGACCGAGTTCGGACAGGAGAAGGCCATCCCCCTGCTTGCCCCGGAGCGTCAGCAGCTGGCCGAGTACGACATCACCGAGATGATCCACAGCGCCACCTCCCGGACGAAGAAGCGGATCGGGGTCCTGTCCACGGTCCACTTGGGCTCCACCGCCTACCCCGCCGAAACGACGCGGGCGATGGGACTCGCGGAGAACGCCCCGAAAGGGCCGTCGGCCCTCGAGCCGCTCAAGTCTCACTACGACGTGACGATGCTGGCCGCCGATGCGGCCTCTCTTCAGAAATTCGATGCCGTGGTGGTCATCCACCCCCGCAATGTCCCCGAGCTGACGCTTGCGGCCCTGGACCGCTACGTCACGGGCGGCGGAAAGCTCGTCGTCTTCCAGGACCCCGCCTTCATGGCTGACGCACCGGGGTACGCCGCAGGCAGCGCCTACGCGCCCGGTCAGAACGCCTCGAACCTCAACCGCCTTCTCTCCGCCTGGGGCTGCGAGATGGCGCCCGATGTGCTCGCCGCCGACCCGGGGACCGCGGCCCGCACAGCGGCGGGGCCGGCAACCCTGATGACTCTCCGGGGCCAGGCCATCCGCCACGAAGTGGGTCTCAACACCGGCGTGACCCAGGTCCGGGTCTTCAGCGCAGGCGCGCTGCAGATCAAGGCGGTGCCGGGGATCGCGGCCACCGTCCTGCTCCGGGCCCCGGAGACGGGCATCACCGTGCGGTCCGAAAACCCTCAGCAGCGGGCCTCGGAGGGAAAGGAGATCGTCACCCTCGGGGTGCTCCTCACGGGCAGTTTCCGAAGCGCCCTGGAAGGCGAGCCGGTTGTGGGCGCCCCCAAAGCGGGTGCGCCGGCAGGCCCCGCGGCCGGCGCCAAGGCCGCCCCGGTCGTGGTCGTTTTTTCCGACGTAGACATGCTGACGGGCGCCATGGCCGCGGCGGCGCCGGCGGGCGGCAACGCCGATCTGCTTCTCTCTGCGATGGAGGGCCTCACAGGCTCGGTTCCGCTGGCGAGCATCAAGGCCCGCGGCAGGATCATCCGGCCCTTCAGCGCCGTCGACCGGATGGAGGAGAGCTATGACGAATCGGCGGCGGCGGCGATCGCCTCGCTGCAGGCAGAGATCGCAGCGGCGGAGAGGGAGCTGGGCACCCTGGCCCGGAAGAACCAGGAAGGCGAGGAGTCCCTTCTGAAGGAGGAGATCCTGCGCAGCCGCAAGATGACCGAGGCGAAGATCACACGGGCAAAGGAGGAGCTGGCCGCCCTTCAGCACAAGAAACGCACGATGGTGGAGAGCCTCTTCACGAAGTGGAAAGTTTTCATCCTGCTGGGGGGGCCAGCCTTGGTGCTGCTCATCCCGGCGGTTGTCCTGGCCGGCCGCCTGTTCGGCCGGATCGACTTGTCCAAGAGGAAGCCATGGACACGAAGCATCTGATCCTGCTCGCCGCCGTCGCCGCCGTCCTTACCGGGGCCGTGGCCCTGCTCGGGGTCATGGAGGACCGCCAGGAGGTGACCCTCAAGGAGGGCAGCTACGTCCTCCAGGGGTTCAACCCGGAAAAGGTCTACGGGATCTACATCAAGCAGGGCGACGAGACGCTCATCTTCAAGCGTCGGGACGAACGGTTCATCCTCACGGGCAAGTACGACTACCCCGTCTCCAACGAACAGATCAACCGGATCGTGAAGGCCATCGCCGACATCCGTTGCGCCGAGCGGGTGACCGCCGACGAGCGCAACCACGGGGCGCTGGGCGTTGCGGGCGAGAAGGGGGGCCTGGTGGTGCGCTTCTTCGGCGAATCGGGCCAGAAGATGACGGGGATCATCATCGGCCGGGACCGTCCCGGGTTCCCGGGGTTCTACGTCCGGATGGAGGACGAGAAGCAGGTGTACCTGAGCACGGATACGCTGCCTGCGGTGAGCACGAAGACCGTCGACTACATCCGCCGCGACCTGCCGCCGGGCCGCAAGAGCGACTACATCCGGATTGCCTGCATGAACGGCTCGGGGGCCTTCTCCCTCGACCTGCGCGAAGGCAGGCCCGTGGTGGAGGACATCCCGAAGAGGCAACGGCAGGACAACCGTGCCGTCGCCGAGTTTCTGAAATCCCTGCAGCAATTCCCCGTCCGGAACCTGTACCGCAAGGCGGACCTTGCGACGCTCACATGGCCTGCGCGGCTGGAATTCCAGCGGAAGGACGGGACCGTCTACAGGGTCGAGCTCGCGGAAAAGGACGGGCGGCACTTCGCCCGCGCCGAGGCGATGGCGGACGGCTCCGCGGCAGAGGGACATGCGGCAGGCGGGGACAAGGCAAAGGATGCCTCACAGCCGACCCTAGACACCGTGGGGGCCTTCAACCGGGACCACGAGGCCTGGATCTACGAGATCGACCCCTCTTGGATGCGCGTCGCCCGGATGAAGCAGGCGGACCTGCTGGAATGAAGAAAGTGTGAAGGTGAGAAGGTAAGAGGTTGAGAAAGAGCTCCACCTCTTACCCTCTTACCCTCTTACCCTCTTACCCTCTTACCCTCTTACCCTCTTACCCTCTTACCCTCTCAACTTCTTCCCTTCCCCGTGGGAAACGTCAACTCTCCCCCGTAATACCCGATAACGCTCACGATCGGGGCCAGGGACAGAAGCATCGCGATGTAGACCCAGTGGCCGGCGCCCGCCTCGTCCATTACGTCGGGCACGCAAAACCGCCAGACAAAGGCCGCCGCGGCGATCGCCAGGAGGACCCAGGAGAGCCGCATCTTGACGGTAACATGCGCCATGGGCCTGGCCATGTAGTTGAGCCACCAGGTGAACCAGCCCGTGAGCATGGCTGGCGGCATGAAGAGGATCCCGCCCGCCAGGCAGTGGAAGGCTGTCACCTCGAGGGACTTCACCCCCGTCACCATGTAGAGGATGTCGAAGAACGTGGCCGAGTACAGGAACACAATGGGGAAGTGGACCACCATCGGGTGCGGGTGGCGCCGCAGGAAGGGAACCCTCTCGAGCAGGCCCGCGAGCCAGCCCGGCATTTCACGCTCACCGCCCGCCTCTTTCTTCAGCGTGCCCACCCGCGCAACCTTCTCCAGCACCTCCCTGCCGTGGGGGGCGGCGGCGATGTCCGCCGAAAGATCGCCTCCCGCACGGTGGCGTTTCATATGCTGGCCGCCCTTCCAGAGTTTGCTTGCGCTCACGTCGTAGACGACGCCGTCAACGGCCACACAGGCCGGGTTTCCGCTGTTTCCGTCGCACGCGGCGAGCGCCTTCGAGTCGTATTCCTTGCGGTCCGGTTCAGCCAAAGGGATGTCTCCGCGAGATCAGTGCTCCGGCTTGCCCTCCTGTCCCACCTTGCCGCGAAACACGAGGTACTGCCAGACATTGTAGGCGAGCATCACGGGCAGCAGCACGGCGCTCACGGCAAAGAGGAACCACAGCGAGCGCGGCGGGGCCGCCGCATCGAAGATGGACAGCCCGGGCGGGACGGCCATAGGGTACAGGGCGGCGGCAATCCCGACGACAAGGGTCAGGAAGAGGAGCACGCTCCACTGGAAGGGCTTGTCCTGCTCCGCCTTCTTGAGGCTGCGCAGCAGCATGGCGAACTCGAAGAGAAAGATGGGCAAGGTGAGATAGATGTAGTGGCCTTGCCTCAGCGCGAGAAGGGAGTAGCGGCCCTCGCGCTGCAGCAGGGTCATCCACAGCAGGATCACGGCAAGGCCGGCCAGCACGGCCCACGCGGCCAGGACGGCCGTCTTCATCGCACGTTGCCGGAGATCCCCGTCCGTTTTCATGGCCAGGTACGTCGTGCCGAGCAGGACGAAGCCTGTCGTTCCCCCCACGGCGACGAGAGCCGAGAAGGGGTTGAACCAGTCGCCGAAACCTCCGGCGAACTGCCTTTCGACGACGGGCATGCCGCTCAACAGCCCCCCCAGGGTGAACCCTTGGGCGAGGGTCGCGACGAGGCTTCCCAGCCCGAAGGCGAGGCCCCAGTGGGCGCGGTTCGGCGATTCGTGGTAGAACTCAATCGCCACGCCCCGGAAGGCAAGCCCGGCCAGCATGAGCATGACGGGGACGTAGAGGGCCGACATGGCAACGCCGTAGACGACGGGGAAAGCGCCGAAGAGAAGGCCGCCGAGGATGACGAGCCAGGTCTGGCTCGCGTGCCAGGTGGAGGCGATCGAGTGGATCATGAGGCCCCGCTCCTCTTCCCGGCGGGCCGCGAGCGAGAAGATCCCCAGCCCGAGGTTGTAGCCGTCGGTGGCCATGTAGAGGAACAGGATCAGCCCCAGGGCCAGGAAGAAGTAGTCGGGCAGGTAGATCTGAAGGGTATCCATGGGCATCCTCCTATCAATCCGCCGATCGGGCCGGCGGGGGTTCCAGGGTCGAGGGGTCGGGTCCCTGCGCCAGCACACGCCCCGCCAGGGCCAGAAACGCCGCCACGAGCAGGCCGGCAATCAAGAGGTACCCCGCAAGAGATGCGGCAACCGTCCCCGCCGGGAGCGCGGTCGCGGCCTCGTTCGTTCGCACGAGGCCGTAGACGAGCCAGGGCTGGCGGCCTACCTCCCGGGTGATCCAGCCTCCCTCCACGGCGGCCCAGGCCAGCGGCCCCGCCGCCACCCAGGCGTAGAGAAGCCACTTTTCGCCGGGAAGCCGGTCGGCCGCAAGCGCCCCCTTCTTCCAGCGCCATCCCGTCCAGAGCGCAAGGCCCAGGAAGGCGAAGCCGGCGAAAACCATCACCCTAAACGGGTAGAAGGTCATGAGGATGGGGGGGTGCAGATCCTTCGGGAAGGCCTTGAGCCCCTTTACCTCGCCTGTCGGCGAGTGGGTCAGCAGGAGACTGAGCACATAGGGAACCTCCACGGCCCAGTGATTTCTCTGGTTCGCCTCGTCGGGCCAGGCCGCGATGATCCAGGAGGCCCCCTGTCCCGCGGAGTTCGTCTCCCAGTGCGCCTCCATGGCGGCAAGTTTCGTGGGCTGCAGGTTCGCCACCTCGCGGCCGTTCTCGTCCCCGACCCAGACCTGCAGCGGCGCAATCACGAGGGCGGCGATCAGGGCCACCTGGAAGGACCGGGCGAAGAACGCCGTGTGGCGGCCCTTCAGAACGTACCAGGCGCTGATCCCGCCGACGACGAGGAAACTCGTCTGGAGGCAGGCAAGATACATGTGGGCCGTGCTGATCACCATGTCGGGGTTGAAGATCGCCTCCCGGAAGTTTGTGAGGATGATCCGGCCGCCGTCGACGACGACCCCGGCGGGGGACTGCATCCAGGAATTGGCCACCATGATCCAGAACACCGAGAGGGAGGAGCCGAGGACGACCATGCAGGTGGAGAAGAAATGGAGCTTCGGGGGCACCCGGTTCCAGCCGAAGATCATGATGCCCAGGAACCCCGCCTCGAGCATGAAGGCCGACAGCGTCTCCGTGCCGAGGATTTCGCCGAAGAAGGTGCTCTTCGCCGCGAAGGGCGCCCAGTTGTTGCCGAAGGCGAATTCGAGGGGAAGCCCCGTGACGACGCCGATACCGAAGTTCAGCAGCAGCAGCCGGCTCCAGAAGCGCGCGTGGCCGTAGTAGACGGGGTCCTTCGTCCTGAGCCAGAGGCCCTCCATGACGGCGATGAACAGGGCAACCCCGATGGTCAGCACCGAGAAGGAGATGTGGACCATGGCCATGGCGGCAAACTGGAGGCGGGAAAGCATCACGGAATCGAAGAGCGTGTCCATCGTATCTCACCCCTCATGGAAATTCCGGCCCGGGACCGGGCTGACATAAAGAAGAAGGTAAGAAGGTGAGAGGGTGAGAAGGTTGGATAAGGCCGCAATCGTCGCAGAGCCTGCCTCTCTTACCTTCTTACCCTCTCACCCTCTTCTTCTGTTGGGTCACCGGATACGGGTCACCATCATTGTCGCCGTGTCGAATCCCTCCACAGCAAGCAGACGGACCTCGTAAAGCGCCCCGTCGGCACCCTCGAACTGAACGAACTCGCCGAGATTGAGGCGCTCCACCTCGAGGTTCTTGGCCCCCACGGCACCGATGCGGAGGTGGACGAAGCTGTGGGCGACACTCACGATGCTCACGAGCAGGGCCCCCTTGGCGGCGAGAGCCGTGGAGTATTGCTTTGCTGTGACCGTTTCACTCGGGTAGGTCATGTTTCGTTCTCCGTGGTCTGTTCGGGTTGGGCAGCGCCGGGTGCAGAAAAAAAGGGCCTTCGGCCCCCTGTCAAATCTTTGGCTGGCCCCGTGAAAAGGACTCCCGCAAGGCGCGCAGCGACATTTTAGCAAATCACCGCCCGATTGCCAGTTTTTTTTGCGCAGGGGCGGGCAGGGGTGAAGCACGCAAATCACAATGATAATCAATGGGTTGACGGGCTACAAAAAACCTTTGCCCGGCTCTTGCTTTTCCCCGGGGAGGGCACTATATTAGGTGCAAAAGTGATACATTGGTTTCGGTATCGCTTGTCCTCTTCACGCTCTCATGGCATTTCTCGAACGGACCCAACGAATCTCGCCCCAGCCCTACCGAAGCCAGCAGGCATACAGCCTCCCCCTCCTTGGCTGTTTGCCTTCCGGGGGCTTTTCCCTCCTCCTTTGGCCCCTTGAACGACGGTAGGGCAGGGCCTGAATCAGCCCGCCCGGACAAAGCTGGCAACTGGGCAAAAAAAAGCAGGGCGCTTCGCCCTGCTTTTTTCATATGGGAAGGAGGATTGGCTGTCAGTTCATCGCTTCGCGGAACGGGGTGATCAGGTACCCCGTGTCGAAGCCGATGGCCATCCCGGCCGGACCGGAACGGATCACCGTCCCGTTGACCTTGATGAGCCCTCTCGTGTTGTCGCTGAGAGAGTTGACATTGCGGACCGGCAGGAGGATGTCGAGCTTGACCTTGGTGCCCGAGGCAAGCGCCGTCTTGGTGGGGAAGTAGGCTCCCCCCGCGCAGATGTCCTTCGTCAGGAGTTCGAGAATGGAGGCCGTGTCCTGCGAGGACAACACCTCGATCTTGGCGGGGACCTGGAGATCGAACCGCTCGAGCCGTCTTCGCTCGTAGACCAGATCGTAGCTGTCGGCCACACGGGTTATCTTCCTCATCGCTTCGTTTTCCTTTCCTTTCCCTCGTCAGCCGCGTCTGCGGCAGGAAAAAGGGGACAACCCCGCTGAACAAAAGGTCAATCTGAATCGTGTTTTATTCAGAATTCGTGCCAACTCAGGAAGGCTTCAGGGGACCGGTTTCGGAGTGCAGGGCGAAAAAAGGGGGGGCTCTGTCGCATGCCGCGTCGGCCGGAATCGCCCGGGCGATCCGCGTCGGGCACAAAAAAAGACCGGGGGGACTCCCCGGTCCTTGATCGCCGGTGTCTGCAGGCGCGACTAATTCGTTTTCGCGTCGAGAACTTCCCTCACCTTCGCCAGCATGTCCTTGAGCTGGTAGGGCTTGCTCACGAAGCCCACGGGGTGCGGGTTGAAGGCTTCGCGGACCTGCTCCTCCGCGGAGGCGCCCGTGGAGATGATGACCTTGATCTTCGGGTTGATCTTCAGGAGTTCCTGGAAGCACTTCTGACCGCCCATACCGGGCATAATGAGGTCGAGGATCACGAGGTCGATCCGGTCCTTCTCCTTGCGGTAAATCTCGATCGCCTTCTCGCCGCCGTCGGCCAGGATGGTCTCGTAGCCGTACTGGCGAAGAAGGTCCTGGCCGATGTCGAGGACGGTCTTCTCGTCGTCGACCAGCAGGATCCTCTCCTTGCCCCGGGGGGCGTCGGCCGGTGCCTTCGCCTCGGCGCCCTTCTCGGTCCCGTCGCCCTTCAGGACGGGGAAGTAGATGCGGAACGTGGTCCCGCCGCCGGGGCGGCTGTCGACCTGGATGTATCCGTTGTGATTCTGGACGATGCCGTAGACGATGGCCAGACCCAGCCCCGTCCCCTTGCCCGCCTCCTTCGTGGTGTAGAAGGGCTCGAAGATGTGCTGCAGCGTCTCCTTGTCCATCCCGTGGCCCGTGTCCGAAACGGTCAGGAGGATGTACTCGCCGGGGGTGGCGCCGAGCATGGAGGTCGTGTAGCCCCGGTCGAGGTAGACGTTCTCCGTCTGGAAGGTGAGGGTGCCTCCGTCGGCCATGGCGTCGCGGGCGTTCACGCCCAGGTTCATCAGGATCTGTTCGAGCTGGGCCGAGTCGGCGTTGACGACCTTGAGGTTCTCAGAGAGCTTGAGATCGATCGTGATCATTCTCGGGATCGTCCGCTGGAGGATCTTGCAGACCTGCATGACCTCGTGGTTGAGATCGAGTGGCTTGAGCTTGCTCTCCATCTTACGGCTGAAGATCAGGAGCTGCTTGGTCAGCTCGCTGGCCTTCAGGGTGGAGGTCTGGATGACCTCGAGCTTGCCGTAGTCGGGGTCGCTCGAGTCCTTGCGCATGAGCAGCAGCTGCGTGTAGCCCGAGATGGCCTGCAGCAGGTTGTTGAAGTCGTGGGCGATGCCGCCGGCCAGCGTCCCGATGGCTTCCATCTTCTGGGCGTGCAGGAGCTGGTTCTCGAGCTTCTTTTTCTGCTCCTCGGCCTGCTTGCGCTCGCGGATCTCGCGCTGGAGCTCCTCGTTGGCGCGGCTCAGCTCCGCCGTGCGGATCTGGACCCGTTCTTCCAACTCGTCGTGGGCGTGCTGGAGGGCTTCCTCGGCCTCGCGGCGCTGGTTGATGAGGAACTGGGTCATCATGCCGTAGGTGAAGATGAGGACCACCACCAAGAGGCGTGTCCAGAACTGGTCCGTCACCATGGAGTCGAAGATCCAGTAGATCAGGGCCATCGCCACGGCGATGATCAGGAGGCCGTTCTGCTCGATCTGGTTGCGGAGGGTCAAGTTCCTGCGGATGTCCATTCTCATGCTGAGTCTGCCTGTGCTCATGCCGGCTTACCGTCCTTTTGCTCTCTTGGGCCCTGCGATCGGGCAGCCCGACTGGCAACCATCAGGGTTTGGACACAATCTCCCCTGCCTCTTGCAGCTTCTTTGCAAGGAATCTGCCGAATTTCCCCTTTTTACCCATTTATTTAAAGGGGATAGCCATTTTCTCCCTCCGAATTCGCACTCACTTTGTCGTCTTTCACCGAAATTTTCAACAAAAATCTAGAAAAAACGGCGCGTGATTGGACGTGAAGAACGGCGGAAGACGTCTCACGATGGGCGCAATGGAGGGATGCCGCCGGAACCTGCGGTCCAGGAAGTCCCGCACCGCCCTGCGCCCCCAGCCGGACGGGTGCTCGAAATCGGCGTACAGCGAGAGGTCCCCCTCGTAGAAGGGGCGGATCTTCAGGCGGCCCGCCTCCACCGAGCCGGCCGGCAGGTTGAAGACGGCCAGGTTGAGGTAGTCGATCAGGCCGGAGTGCCGCACCGTAAACGCGAGGGTCCGCTCGGCAGCATCGGCATCCTCGGCCGGCGTCCCGAAGAGAAGGTATACGTAGGTCCCTATGCCCGCCTCCTTCAGGGCCCGCAGGGCCCGCGAGGCCTCGTCGACGCGGATCCCTTTCTCCAGGGCATCGAGCACCCCCTGGTCGCCCGACTCGAGGCCGAGTTTCAGCATGACACACCCCGAGGCCCTCAGGGCCCGGCAGAAATCCCCGTCGCCCAGCCGGGGGCTCAACCGGGTGAACCCGTACCAGGGCGCGCCCGGCGGCCGGAGGGCCAGGTGCTCGAGCAAACGGGGGCTCATGGTGCTGTCGAGAACGTGGATGAGGGCGGGCCGCACGTCCGCGACGAGCGCGCCGAGGTCCGACTGGACCTGCGCCTCCGGGACGGGCCGGAAGATTTGCCCCTCGGCACGCTCGGGGCAGAAGGTGCAGCGACGCCAGGGACAGCCCGACGAGGCGCTGTACGGGAGAACCGGCCCGGGCGAGAGGTAATCGCCCGAGGGGAACCCGCCGTAGTCGGGGCGGGCGAAACGCACCCCGCCGGCCTCGACCCCTGCAAGACCGAGGAGAAAGCCCTCCCCGGGGCCTGAAACGCAGTGATCAACGAGCCCCGCGAAGGGGTTGCGGCCGCCCGTTCGCCTGAGCCACGACGTCACGAGCCCTCCCCCCAGCACGGTCGCAATCCCGGGGAAGCGGTACCGGACAAAGCCCAGCAGCGCGAAGGCGCCGAGGGCCTGGCTCAGGTAGTTCAGGGAGAGGCCGACGGCGTCGGGGGCGTTCTCCTCGACGAGCGCTTCGATCCGGCGGGCAAGCCCGGGCATAAACGGGTTGGACCGGTATTCCCGGGCGGCCCGGAGAAGGTCCTCCGACCGAAGGGGCGAGAGCCGGCGGTCCTGGTAATCGGCCAGCGTGAGAGAGACCCCGTATTCGAGGCCCCGCCACGCGAGCAGGCGGTTGACGTCATTGACGCAGCGCCGGTACCGGTCCACATTGCCGTAGAGTTTCGGGGCCCGGAGCGCCGCGAGATGCTCCGGCAGTCTTCGACATGCCCGAGCCGTCCAGGTGTCAAATTTCCGGTCGGCCGGCCCGGCCGCCTCCGCCAGGAGCTGCAGTTGCCCTTCCAGGTTCGCGTCCAGGACGGTACAGCCGACCCCGTGTTCCTTCAGGCAGCCGGCCAGCCGCGCGATGCCGCTCGGCGGCTCGCAGGCCTTGGCGACAGGGGGGTGGATGAGCAGGATGTGTCTGATGGTTCGGCTCCTTGCTCGGTAGAGCGGCTTTCAAGACAGCGGGTATCGGGTCTAGGGTATCGGGAAGGAAGAAGATTCTATGGATTACGATTCCAAATACCTTCGGACCCTATACCCTAGACCCTATCCCCGATACCCTTTAAAATATCGTTTGACAAGGCAGTTTTCGTGTGCACATTAATTACAATTGAAATTTTCCGGAGGAACTTTGATGTTCGAAATCACCCCCAAAGCGGAAGAGATGATGCTCGCGTTCTTCAAGGAGCGTGACGACAAGCCTCTCGTGCGGATATTCCTCAACGAGGGCGGCTGAGCCGGGCCCTCCCTGGGCATGGCTCTGGACGAGTCAAACGAAAGCGACGAGATTTTCACCCGGAACGGTCTCACGTTCATGATTGAAAAGGCGCTCTACGAGGACGTCAAGCCGATCAAGGTGGATTTCATCGAGACGTCCCGCGGGTCGGGCTATTCCATCGAGTCGCGGCTTCAGAAGGCGGACGGATGCGGCGGCTGCAGCGGTTCCTGCGGCTGATCGGCGGGGACATCGGCGCAAAACGGAAAGGGGGGCTTCGGCTCCCCTTTTTTCATCCTTCCTTGTCCTCCCGCTCGATGGCATCGATCCTCCCCTGCAGGTCGCTCCAGCGCTGATAGAGGCTGTCGAGCGCCGGTGCGACGTCCCGGTACTCGCCCCCGATGAGCTTTGCCCGGTTGCCGTCCCCGTAGGTCGCGGGGTCGGCCAGGAGGGCCTCCAGTTCGGCCTTCCTCTTTTCCTTGTGGTCGATTGCCGCAAGCACCGCCTCCAGGTCTTCCCTCAGCGGCTTCACTCTGCGGTATCGCTCCTGCCTGCGCTCGGCTTCGTCCCGCTTGCGCCCGCGCTCCTGCTGCAGGCGGCTCTTGCCGTTCGGGTCCGCATCCCCCCGAGTCTCGCCGCCCGGCCCCCGCCCCTCGCGCTCGTGCCAGATCCGCAGGTAGTCGTCGACGGAACCCGGGTAGAGGACCAACCCCCCATCGCGCGCCACGAGCACCTTCGTGACGAGGCCCGCGAGGAAATCCCGGTCGTGCGAGACGATCGCGAAGCTCCCGTCGAAGGCCCGCAGGGCCTCCTTCAGCACCTCCTTGGAGCGCATGTCGAGGTGGTTGGTCGGCTCGTCGAGGATCAGGAAGTTGGCCGGCACGAGGAGCATCCTCGCCAGCGCAAGCCGGCTCTTCTCGCCGCCGGAGAGCACGGAGACGCGCTTGAAGACGTCGTCGTCGGAAAAGAGGAAATGGCCCAGGAGTGTCCGGAGGTTCCCCCCGGCCCCGAAGGGCGCCACCTCCTCGATGGACTCCAGAACGGTTTTGGCCGGGTCGAGCGCGTCGGCTTGGTTCTGGGCGTAGTAGGAAACGGCGACCTGGTGCCCCTCGGCGCGGCGGCCGGCCTGGAAGGGCTCGATGCCCGCCAGCATCCGGGCCAGCGTCGACTTGCCTGCGCCGTTGACGCCGAGCACGGCGATGCGGTCCCCCCGTTCGACGGTGAGTGACACCCCCTCGAAGACGGCCACATCCCCGTACCGCTTGTCGACATCCTCGAGCTGAAGCACGATCCTGCCCGGCCGGGGCGGCGGGGGGAACCGGAAGGCGATCTCCTGCTCGTCGGTCTCGAGTCCGATGAGATCGATCTTCTCGAGCTGCTTGACCCGGCTCTGAACCTGCCGGGCCTTCGTGCTCTTGGCGCGGAAACGCTCGACGAAGCGCTCCGTCTCGCGGATCCTCTTCTGCTGGTTCTCGAAGGCCGCCTCGAGAAGGGTCCGGCGCGCTTCCTTCTCGCGCAGGTAGCCCGAGTAGTTGCAGGTGTACTCCGTCGCCCGGCCCCGGGAAACCTCGACGGTGCGCCCCACGAGATTGTCCAGGAACCGCCGGTCGTGGGATACGAGCAGAAGCGCCCCCGCGTAGGCCTTGAGGTAGCTCTCCAGCCACTCGAGGGATTCGATGTCGAGGTGGTTCGTGGGCTCGTCGAGAAGCAGCACCGAGGGCTCGCGCAGCAGGAGCCTCGCCAGCTCGATCCGCATCTGCCAGCCGCTGCTGAACTCGCCCGAGGGACGCTCGAGGTCCCGCTCCCGGAACCCCAGCCCGAAGAGGATCTCCTTGGCCCTGGCCTCGATGCGCCACCCCTCGCAGTCCTCGATGCGGTGCTGGACCCGCCCCATCTCGGCGAGTAGGCCGTCTATCTCCGGCCCCGTCTCCCCGGCAGCGGTCCTCGACCGGATCTCCGCGGAAATTTCGTCGAACCGCACATGGAGCCGCTGGACGTCCTCGAAGGCCCTCAGGGTCTCCTCCAGGAGCGACCGGCCCGAGTGCCCGACAAGCTCCTGGGGCAGGTAGCCGACCGTGGTAAACCGCGAACGGTGAAGAATGCCCCCGTCGGCCTCCACCTCCCCCGTGATGATCTTCATCAGCGTCGACTTGCCCGTCCCGTTGGAGCCGACGACGGCGATCCGGTCGCGCTCGCCGATGAACAGGGAGAGCCCCTCGAAGAGCACTTTGGGGCCGTACTGTTTGGAGATGTCCTGGAGTGATAGCATTTTGGGGTCTGTTCCGTCAGTTCGGTCTTTCTATTCCTTTTCAGCGGTCGGCGTCAACCGGGAAACAGCGAATCCTCCGTGTCGGATCTTCTTAACAGTTTCTTTCGACGGAATAGACCTGCAGACCCAAAAAAGGCGAGGAACGATGTCCCCGCCTCTTGTTTGCTGACCGATCCTCGCCTTTTTTACGCGTATTCCGTGTTGCCCGTCAGGGTCGCCAGAGCCCTCTCGCCGATGAGCAGCACCCGCGTGTGGTTGAGCCGTTGGGCAAGAAGCCGCGTGAGCCCCTTCATGATCTCGAAACCCATGCCGCAGTCCTCCTCCATGAGGGCTTTCAGCCTGCCACCGTCGAAGACGATCATCTTCGTCGGCTCGGCGATCAGCGCGCTCAGGGTGTGCAGGTTGGGCTCGACGAAGGCGGACCAACCGAAGGCCTCCCGGCGGGTCACAACGTCGATGATGACCTGCATCGGGGGCCGGGTGGGCCCCATGTCGCTCTTCATTTCCAGAAAGACTTTTCCCTGTTCGACCAGATAGAGGTGGGTCGACGGGTCGCCTTCCTTGTAGAGAAGGGTCCCGGTCGGAAAGGATTCATCCTTTGCAATCGCAACGAGCCTGTCGATCTGCGCGTCGCTCAATCCCTGGAACACATTGCACTCTCTCAAAAACGCTGCCGATGCCATGGGACCTCACCTCCTTGATAGAATGAGCGGATGAACGGGAATCATCGTGAAGACGGCTAATGCCGTCTCTATACCAGCCTTTGCGTTTCAATTCTATCGGAAAATTCCGCGGGCGCCGCGCAAAAAAAAAGCGGCACCGCGCGGGCGCCGCTTCTCCCAGGGTCTTGTCGCGTTCAGATTGTTTCCACGTTCTTCGCCTTCGGGCCCCTGTCGGTCGTCTCGACCTCGAACTGGACCCGCTGCCCCTCCTGCAAGCTCTTGAACCCGGCTGCCTTGATGGCCGTATAATGGACGAAGAGATCGCCGCCCCCGTCCTGCTGAATGAAGCCGAATCCTTTCTTCTCGTTGAACCACTTGACGATTCCCTGCGCCATCGTGTTCCCTCCTGTGAAAAATTCTCGATGGCCGGGAGCAGACACTCTGACAGAAAAACCGGGAACCGTCCGACAGACCCTGGATCAGCGGCCCCTGGTCCCTCCAGAATGGTCCCCCCCTTAGACCACAGGGCGAACCATAGCGCCACCCCGCAACGGCTGTCAAGGACATTTTGAGACGCGGCCGGGCGTCCGGAGGCCTGCCGCCGTTGCAGGGTCCCCGGGTTTGTGCCATACTCCGCCCATCATGGTTTCCCTGCGGATGACAGAACAGGGCCTTGCCTGCGAGGCCGGGCGCTTTCACATCGACCCCCGGGGCCCCGTCGAGCGGGCCGTCATCACGCACGCGCACGGCGACCACACCGCCCGCGGGTGCGGGGAGTACCTGGCTTCGAGGAAGGGGGCCCACGTCCTGCGGACCCGGCTGGGGAACGACGCCCGGATCCGGCTCGTGGAATACGGGGAGCCCGTGGACCTCGACGGGGTCCGCCTCTCGCTGCATCCGGCGGGGCACATCCTGGGGTCGGCCCAGGTCCGGGTCGAGCACCGGGGGCACGTCACCGTGTTCAGCGGCGACTACAAGCTCCAGCCCGACCCCACCTGTGCCCCCTTCGAGCCCCTTCACTGCCACTGTTTCATCACGGAGTCCACCTTCGGCCTTCCCGTCTACCGCTGGGACGAGCCGTCGCGGGTGCTCGCCGACATCCGCGCCTGGTGGCGGTCCAACCAGGAGGCGGGCCGCGCCAGCGTGATCTTTGCGTACGCCCTCGGGAAGGCCCAACGGATCCTCATGGGCCTCGACCCCGATCAGGGACCCATCTTCACCCATGCCGCCGTGGAGGAGCTAAACCGCCGCTACCGGATGAGCGGGGTGGGGCTGCCGAACACGATTCCCGTTGAAGCGGCCGGGAAGAAGGCCGACTTCAGCCGGGCGATCGTCCTCGCGCCGCCCTCGGCGCGCCACACGACCTGGATGAGATCCCTCGGCGCCTGCTCCACCGCGCTGGCCTCAGGCTGGATGCGACTGCGCGGGGCGCGACAACGCCGCGGCGTCGACCGGGGGTTCGTGCTTTCCGACCACGCGGACTGGCCCGGCCTGATGGAGGCCGTCGCCGCGACGGGCGCCGGCGAGGTTGTCGTCACCCACGGCTACATCGGCTCCGTCGTCCGCATGCTCCGGGAGAAGGGCCTCGACGCGCAGCCGCTCGAAGCCGGGTTCGCCGACGACGAAACGACGGAAAATGAGGAAGAGCGGAATACGGGCATGCTGGAGTCATGGAACAACGGGTGAAAGCGATAAATCCCGTTCCGTGCCCCATGATTCCATGATCCCAGTACTTCATGACTCCGGTTTGTTATGAGACACTTCACCCATCTGTGCTTTGAACTCGAAGAGACGACGAAGGCCACGCGAAAGGTCGAGGCGCTGAAGCGCTACTTTGCGGTCGCTCCGCCGGGCGATGCCGCCTGGGCGCTGTACCTCCTCTCCGGCGAGAAGACGGGGCGCTCCGTCGCATCGGCCGCACTCCGTCAATGGGCCTGCTCGGCGGCGGGCATTCCCCAGTGGCTCTTCGAGGCATGCCGGGAAGCGGTGGGGGACACGGCCGAGACGATCGCCCTCGTCGTGCCCAGGACGGGCGGCCCGAGCCCGTGGAGCCTTCGGGAACTCGTGGAGGAGAGGCTCCTGCCCATGCAGGATGCCGGCCCCGAACAGGCCCGCCGGTGGGTCGACGAGACCTGGCGGGAAATGGACGAACGGCAGCGCTTCGTCTGGAACCGGATGCTCACGGGCGGCTTCCGTGCCGGCGTCTCGCGGCAGACGGTCCTGCGCGCGCTCGGCGAGTTCGCCGGTCTCGAGGCCGGCGCCGTTGCGCACCGCCTCCTGGCGCCCTGGGAACCGACGGCGGAGTTCTTCTGCTCTCTCCTTTCATCCGACGGCGGCAGCGCAGTGGTCAGCCGCCCCTACCCTTTCCACCTCGCCTGCCCGCTCGACGCGATGCCGGAGGCCCTGGGGACCCGGCGGCACTGGTCCGCCGAGTGGAAGTGGGACGGGATCCGGGCCCAGGCCGTGAAGCGCGCCGGGAGCGTGTTCCTCTGGTCCCGCGGCGGCGAGCTGATCAACCGTGCATTTCCGGAACTCGCCGGGGCGGCGGCCGGTTTGCCCGACGGCACGGTCCTCGACGGTGAAATATTGCCGTGGAGGGGCGGGAGGGCCCTTCCCTTCGGCTTGCTGCAGAAGCGGATCGGGCGCCTGTCCGTGCCCCGCGACCTCCTCGAAGAGATCCCCGTGGTCTTCATGGCTTTCGATGCTCTCGAGTGGGAGGGCAGAGACATCCGGCAGGCGCCCCTGCGCGAGCGGCGGGAGGCCTTGGAAAGGGCCCTCGCGCGGTCCGGCGCGGCGGAAAGGCTCCGCCTCTCGCCCGTCCTGGCCGATGACGCCTGGGAAGACCTGACGGCGAGGCGCAGGAACTGCCGGGACGTCCGGGCCGGGGGGCTGATGCTCAAGCGCCTCGACTCGCCCTACGAGGCGGGGAGGCACCGGGGGGGCTGGTGGAAATGGAAGATCGAGCCCCGCACGATCGACGCGATCCTCCTCTACGCGCAGCCGGCCGATGGGGAACGGGAGGGTCCCCTGGCGGACTACACGTTCGGCCTGTGGCGCCGGGGACAGCTCGTCCCCGTGGCGAAAATTGTGGGAGGGCTCACGGGCGAGGAACTCCGGCGCATCGACGCCTTCGCCCGCCGCAACACCCTCGATCGATTCGGCCCCGTCCGGGCGGTGAGGCCGCAGCTCGTCTTCGAGATCGCCTTCGAGGACGTCGAGCCGTCGGCACGGCGCAAATCGGGCCTCGCCCTGCGCAGGGCCCGCATCGTGAAGTGGAAGGACAAGCCGCCCGAGGAGGCGGATTCGCTCGAGTCGCTCAAAGTCCTGCTGCGCTCCCGCGACGGCGGCTGAAGGAGCTCACTTCTTCATGAGGTTCCGTGCCGCGAACCAGAAGGCGACGCCGAGGAGGACGACGAAGCCCGTGAGACGGACCAGCAAGGCGAACTCGGCATCCTCCGTAATGGAGGGCATTCCTGCGCGGAACAGCTCCGGCCACGCCGAGTACCACAGCCAGGCGAGCACACCGGCCGCAACGGCCACGGGCAGGATTCGAGCAAGACGGTTCATGGGGGCCTCCTTGCCGGCTTCGCGCCGTCAACGCCTGTCCCCGTTTCTGCCGATGTTCCGGATTCCCAGGAACACGAAAATGACGCTGATGACAATGAACCCGGTCAGCCAGACGTGATGGGAAACGCGGTGGTCGTCCGCGTCTGCCGGGATCCCCGTTTGGAGCAGTTCGATAGCCAGGGGCCACCACAGCCACGCCACGAGGCCGCAGGCGGCGGCAAGAAACGCAAGGGACAGCATGTGTTTCATGGGTGTGAACACCCCCTCCGACATCGCCCCCTGTTCAGGCGTCTTCCACGGGCAGGTAGCGCACGGTGAATCCGCCCCCCGCCGCGTCGTAGCGAAGACAGGAGTTGCGCCGCCAGCGGCTGTCGTCCTGTGCCGGGTAATCGCTCCGCAGGAAGCTTCCACGGCTCTCCTCTCTTCCGATGCCCGCCTGCAGGACGGCCCTCAGCGTCAGGGCCCCGGCACGGAGGTCGCAGTGGGCGATCCTCTCCCCCGCGGTCCGCGGCGCAAGCCGACCCAGCCGCGCCTCGACCCCGTCGAGCGCGGAGAGCGCCCCGCGCATGGATCCTTCCGCCCGGACGATCCCGGCCCCCGCCCACGCCGCATCGCGCAGGTCTCTGAGGATTTCACGGTAATCCGACACCGTCCCCGCGGCACCGGCATGGGGCGCGGGCTCCGCCCCCTGCCCGCAGGACGGGGCGCCCGCCCGGACCAGAGCCCGTTCCGCGGCACACCGGCCCGCGAGGGCACCCGACACGATGCACTCCGTCAGGGCGTTTCCGCCCAGGCGGTTCGCCCCGTGAAGGCCCCAGAGGATCTCCCCGCAGGCGAAGAGCCCCTCCAACTCCGTCTCGCCCGTCTCGGCGGCCCGCACGCCGCCCATCATGAAGTGCACGGCGGGCGCGACGGCCACGGGCCTTTCCCGGAAGGGGAAACGCAGCCGCCGGAAGATGGCCAGGGGGTGAACGTCCCAGGCCGCGTCGGGTACGCCCCGGAGGTCGAGAAAGGCACCCCCCGATTTCTCCTCCTCGAAGAGCAGGGCCGAGAAGAAATCGCGCTTCTTGACGATCGCGTCGTTGACGTCGGCAAGACCGTGCTTTGCGAGGATGTCGGCGCCGGAGGCGTCGGTGATCCTTGCCTCGCGCGAAAAGGGCGGGTACACGATCAAGGACGGAAGCCCGGGGTCGGCCAGCACGAGGGGATAGAACTGCACGAACTCCATGTCCAGCAGCGAAAGCCCGGCCCGTGCGGCCAGCGCGTAGCCCTGCCCCATGATCCGTTTCTGGTTGTCGTGCCTTCGCCAGACGGCCCCGGCCCCGCCCGTCGCCAGGATGACGGCCCGCGCCTCGATCTGCTCCTGCTCGCCGCTGCGGTTGATCCCCAGGACCCCGCAGGCGCGGCCCTCGCGGCACAGGAGTTCCGTCACGCAGAAGCCGGGCAGGACATGGACGCCGTCGAGGCGCCGCACGTGATCCGCCAGTATCCGCATCAGGGTCACCCCGGGGATCACCGAGGGCTCGGGCGACACGACCGTTCTCTGGGCGCCGCGCTCCCTGATGGGGACCCCGGCGGAGCGGAGACGCCGGAAGGCCGCCGGCGCCTCGCGGGCCGTGAGCCTGACCCGGGCGGCGCAGTTGAGCCCGCCCCCCGCGCGCAGCGTGTCGCGAATGTACTCCTCGGCGCGGTGCCGCTCCGCGGGACCCGACATCACCCCGTTTGCCAGGGCGGAGTTCGTCCCCAGGCCGATGGGGCCCCGGTCCACCACGAGAACCGACGCCCCTTCCTGCTGCGCGGCGCAGGCGGCCGCCAGCCCCGCAAGTCCCGCGCCGATGATGACGACCCGTCCGTCCATGCGTCCGTGATGGTCCCTTCCAAACGCTGTCCTGAGCTACCGGGCAGATCCGGCGGCGTCATGCGAGGATATCCGGTTGCCCATCATACGAATCCTTCATCGCAAAGGGCCTGCCCGGACGGGATCCCCGCGCGACCCCCCAGCCTCGTCGCCACCTGCGCCGACGCCCAGGCCGCGAGGTCGAAACTCTTCTCGGGGTCCCACTCGCGGGCGAGGCCATAGGTGAGCCCGGCGTGGAAGACGTCGCCGCACCCCGTCGTGTCCACGGCTTCGACGGCGCAGGCGGGCTTCACGATCGTCCTGCCGTCAAACATCGCCGCGTAGCCCCTTGCACCCAGAGTGACGCCGGCGATCCGGGGGCCCAGCTCCAGGATCCTCCGGCAGGCCCCCAGAGGGTCGTCTCCGCCGACCAGCGCCCGGGCGAAAAGCTCGGAGCTCACGAAACAATCGCTCAGGCGCGCCAGCTCGAGCATGCCCTCCCGGAGGGTCCCCGCGTCTGCGGTGACGAGGACACCCCCCCGTTTCGCCTCCGCCGCGGCGGCAAGGGATGCCTCGATGAAGAGGCCGTCGGTGTGCAGGACGCGGCAGGAACGCAAAACGTCGCGCCGGAGCTCCGCCGGTTCGAGGGCCCTGCCCGTGGGCCTCTGCCAGAAGAGGGTCCGCCGCCCGCCGGGTTCCGCGGCGATGAAGGCGAACTGCGATCTCTCGCCGGGCCTCTCGACGAGACCCGAGAGTTCGACGCCTTCGTCGCGGAGAAAGCCGGCGATCTGCCGCCCGAAGGAATCGTCGCCCACTACCCCTGCGAAGTGACAGGAGAGACCCCAGCGGGAAAGGGCCACGAGGGCTGTGGCCACGGGCCCGCCCCCCTGGATGACCATGTCGTGAAATTCGCACTTGGTATCGGGGAGCGGCCAGGCGGGGATGCGCCCGATCACGTCGAGGGAACACTGGCCGAGGCCGAAGACGTCCATGGACCACCGAGTTTTGAGTGATGAATTTTGAGTTATGAATTGGAGAAGGCTTGGTTCCTTTTTTTTAACTCATAACTCGAAACTCAAAACTCATAACTGCTTTTTCGAAAGGTGTCATTCGCAGAGGCTCTCCGTCATCTCCCCCTTGAGCCACAGCTCGGCCAAGGTGCGGGTGAGGTCGATATCGAGGTTCGAGCGCTTCGCCGGCTCATCGAGCAGGCCCAGGGTCGAGCGGACCTTTTCCTCCATCCCGAGCAGGGCATAGATCCGCACGCTCTGCTCCCAGGACGCCACGGCCGCGGCGTCGTCGCGAAGCCCCGCGCTGCACCGGCCCAGGGCGGCGAGGTCATCGGCAATCCCACGGTAGAAGCCTGCCTTGCGGTCGCTCGCGAGGGCCTTCTCGAAGTAGGGGACGGCCTCCTTGTAGCGAGCCTGCCCGAGCAGGAGCTCCCCCATGGCGAAGTTTGTCGCCGCCTCTCCTTCGGGGTGCCTCCGGCCGATCTCAGCAAGGGCTTCCTTCAGCATCGCCTCGGCCCCCGTCGCGTTGCCCTGCTTTGCCAGAAGAATGCCCTTCACCGTCATGGCCGGGGCAAATGGGGCCTGCCGGGTCTCGATCCTCAGCGCTTCGTCGATGTTCCTGCCTGCCGACGCGTAATCGCCCGCGTCCACCTGGGCGGCCGCGAGGTTCGACAGGGTCCGACGCACCCGGTCGGGTTCGCCGAGTCCCCGGTAGATCCGCAGGGCGTCCTCGAAGAAGGGGATGGACGCCTGCGCTTCCCCCGTGGCGCGGTAGACGACGCCGATGTTGTTCGCGCTCATGGCCATGCCGCGTCTGTCCCCGACGGCCGTGTAGAGCTCCTGGGCGCGGGTGAAGTGCTCCAGGGCCCGGGCATAGCAGCCCCGCTCGTAGAAGGGCATCCCCCTGGCGGTCTGCTCATCGCCCGCGCCGAGATGCCCGGGAACGACGGCTTCCCGGGTCCCGCCGCACGACGCCGCCAGGACCGCCAGTGCCGTCAACAGGAAGAGTCTCACCGTGTTCATAGCCGCCTCACTTCCTGAGTCCCGCATCCAGGTCCTTCCCCTCCGGTTTCGGGGGGAGGTTTCCCTTGATGAGGGGGTTCTTCTCGAGGGATTTGACGACGCGGTTGATCTCGTCGACCCCGTCGCGGATCTCCTGGATGCCGCGCTTCGTCGTCCGGATCACGGCGGGGACGTCACGGCTCCCCTTTTCGAGATGGGCCGTGATCTCCCGGATCTTCTCCATGCTCTCCTTCAGGTTCGCCGTGACCTCGGGGGTGGCGCCTTCGAGATTCCGCAGCACGTTGTCGAGCCGCTCCATGGACGTGTTCACCCGATCGATCAACTCGTCGGAGCGCAACAGCTGCCCCACCGTCCCCTTGCCTTCCTTCAGGTCGGCGGTGACGGTCTCCACGTTTCTCAGGTTCTTCTCGATGCTGTTGAGAGACCGGAACAGGGGCCCCTCGGGGTCCCGCAACTCGTCGATGATGTCGGCCAGGTTCCGGATGGTTTCCGTGAGGCGCCTGGCGGTCTCCTCCACCTCATACTCTGCGAGGATCTCCGAAAGGGTCCTCTTCTCCTCGGACTTGACGGTCCCGCCCGGCTCGATGAGCCGGCTCTCGGGTTTGCCGGGGCGCACGGCCACGTACTCGGACCCGATGAGGGTGGGGCTCTCGACGGTCACCACCGTGTCCTCCCGGAACCGCGTGTGGTACTCCTCGAAGATCGAGAGCCGGACGCGGACGGCGTCCCCGACGAGCGCCACGCTTCGGACCTTCCCGATGTCGGCCTTGTAGAGCTTCACCGGGGAGCCCGGCGCGAGGTTGTAGTTCTCCTTGAACTCCGCGTAGTAGGTCACCGTCGGCCGGAACCAGTCCTTGCCCCGCCCGATGAGGACGACGGAGCCCACCATGAGGGCGAGGACGACGATGATGAAGATCCCGACGACCCGATCCATCCTGCTGAATTTCAGTTCCATGGCTCCCTCGATGCGGGACGGCGCTCACACGACGCTGACGACGCCGTCCCGGATGTAGATGTCCCGCTTCTTGAACAGGCGATCGTACTGCGTGAGCCCCGCATAGTAGATACAGGGAACCCCCGCGTCGATCATCTTCCGGATCATCTCGATGTACATTTCGGCGGCCGCCCGGGCCAGGGCGATGAAGGCCTGCTCGACGAGAAACACCTCGGCCCCCTTCGTCATCTCCCGGACGATGATCGCCGCCCGCGCATCCTCCGACGCCACCTGGGCGGGACGGAGATCGAGTTTCTCCTCGATGCCCAGCGTGCGGCACAGGGACAGCACGTCGTCGCCCAGGGTGAGATTCAGGTTGTTCTCGTGGTAGTAGCGGCCGAGCAGGAGATTCGTTCTCAGCGTCCGGTTCCCGATCAGCGCGGCGTCGGTCCCGAGATAGCCGATTCTCCTGCGGACCGAGAGCAGCCTGCGGCGCCGCGAAAAATTCAGCTCCTCCCCGTTGAACAAGTAGCTTCCCTTCTCGGGCGGCTCCAGGGTCGCCAGGGCTCTCATGAAGAGGTGCGCATCGTCGATCCGGTCGGCGTGCAGGCTGTAGGCATCGCCGGGCGAGAGCGTGAAGGAGAACTTCTCCAGCCCCTTCCCGCGTTCCGTGGGGCGATGCGCGTAGTCCCTGAGTTCGATGATCGCCATGTCCCCCCTAGAGGAAGAAGGCGGCAAAGAGTGCGAAGTTCACCGCCAGGCAGTAAAAGAGGCATGCCACGGCCCCCCGCGACGTCGCCACGGGGACCTCTGTGATCCCCCTCTGAACGGCCAGACCGTAGTGCAGCGAGATCACGGTGATTCCCACGCCGAAAAAGAGGGCCTTCAGCGCCACCATGGCGATGTCGAGCCCCTCGATGGCCTTTCCGATCTGGGCGAGGAAATTCTGCAGGGGCAGGGTCGTCAACGCCCAGGCGATGGCGTAGCCCCCCAGCACGGAGGTGATGCAGAAGATGGTGATCAGGCAAAAGAGCGACACGGTGATGCCGATCATGCGGGGCACGTAGAGGATGTCCAGGGGGTCCACCCCCTGGAGCTCCAGGGCCTCGATCTCGCGGAGGACCTTCATGTAGCCCGTCTCGATCGTCACCGCCGTGGCGGAGCGCAGAATCACGACGAGGGCCGTGACGAGGGGGCCGAACTCCCGGATGAGAAGGGCCACGGTGATCCTGCCCAGGTCGTGCTGGGCGGAGATGCCGGCAAACTGCAGGATCATCATGCTGCCGAGCAGCAGCGAGATGGGGATCACGATCCACAGCGCTTCGACGGCCGTGAAGTAGATCTGCTCGACGACGATGCGGAGCCGGAGCCTTCGGCCGGCCCTCGGGTTGACGATGATCTGCCGCAGGATCCGGTAGAACAGGGCAGACTGGTCCGCATAGCGGTTCAACCTCTCCACGGTCTGCCTGCCGAGCTGCCCCACGTAGTCCCGCACCGAAACGGCCTCCCGAAAACGATGCCCCGCGCGTAAGTACGGCAAAAACTCTAAACGAAACAACCGGGTTCGTCAATCGCGAAGTCGAGCCCGCTCCCGGCGGGACCTGTTCCCCGCGGGCAAAAGGGGGGACTGGAAATGAAAAAGGCCCGGCGGGCCGGGCCTTTCGTTTCCCCTTCAGGGCTCGAGGACGTACTTGACGACCAGATCCCCCACCTCGCGCGTACCGTAGCCCATTTTCCCGGCATCCATGCTCTTGAGGTCGTTGGCGATGACCTTTTTCACGGCGTCGAGAAGGACACCGGCCGCGGTCGTCTCGCCGAGGAACTCGAGCATCATCTGCACGGAGCAGATCGCCGCCAGCGGGTTGATCCTGTTCGTGCCGGCGTACTTCGGGGCCGATCCGCCGATGGGCTCGAAGATCGCCGTCTGGCCGGGGTCGGGATTGATGTTGCCTCCCGCGGCGACCCCCATGCCGCCCTGGATCATGGCGCCCAGGTCGGTGATGACGTCGCCGAACATGTTGTCCGTCACGATGACGTCGAAGAACTCGGGGTTCTTCACCATCCACATGCACGTCGCGTCCACGTGGGCGTAATCGGTCTTCACGTCCGGGTATTCCTTCGCCACCTCGTAGTAGACCCTCTCCCAGAGATTCCACGCGTAGGTCAGGACGTTCGTCTTGCCGCAGAGGGTGAGCTTCTTCCGGCGGTTGCGCCTTCGGCAGTACTCGAAAGCGTACCGGATGCAGCGTTCGACGCCCTTGCGGGTGTTCACAGACTCCTGCACGGCCACCTCGCCCGCCGTGCCCTTGCGGAGGAACCCGCCGCTGCCGGCGTATAACCCCTCCGTGTTCTCCCGCACGACGACGAAGTCGATGTCCTCGGGCCTCTTGTCCTTCAGCGGGGTGTAGACCCCGGGCAGCAGGACCACAGGCCTCAAGTTGATGTAGAGGTCGAGTTCGAAGCGCATCTTCAGCAGGATCTCCGTCTCGAGGATCCCGGGCCGCACGCCGGGGTGGCCGATGGCGCCGAGCAGCGAGGCGTCCAGGTCTCGAAGCTCCGACAGGACAGGGTCCGGCAGCAGGTCCCCCTTGGCCAGGTATCGCTCCCCGCCGATGTCGTAGTGCGTCAGGTTGAACTCGATCCCCTCGGCGTCCGAGATGGCCTTGAGGGCCTTGAGGGCCTCGGCGACAACCTCGGGCCCCGTGCCGTCGCCGGGCAGGACGCCAATGTTATAGGTCTTCATGCTTCATCTCCCGTTTGCGTTATTCGTGATCCCTTCCCTGCTCACCGACTGGCGAGCTTTTCCTTCCGGATGTACTCCACGAGCCCGCCTTCCCGGATCAGCTGTTCCATGAAAGGCGGGATCGGCCTGGCGCTGTAGGACTTTCCGCGCGTCAGGTTTTCGATGCGCCCCGCAATGAGGTCCACGGAGAGCCTGTCGCCGTCCTGGATGTCCTCGGCGGCCTCGACCGACTCGAGGAGCGGCAGCCCGATATTGAAGGCATTGCGGTAAAAGATCCTCGCGAAGCTCTTCGCGATGATGGCCCGGACTCCCGCCGCCTTGATCGCGATGGGGGCATGCTCGCGGGACGAACCGCACCCGAAGTTCCGCCCCCCCACGATGACGTCGCCCTCCGCCGCGGATGAGGCGAATTCGGGCCGCGCGTCGGCAAAGGCGTGCTTCGCAAGGTCGGCCCCGTCGGATACGTTGCAGTACCGCGACGCGATGATGAAATCCGTGTCCACGTCATCGCCGAACTTCCAGACTCTTCCTTCATATTTCATGACGTTCATTCTCCTTCTTTGTCTTCCCCTGGACCCCGTACGCTGAACCCTACAACTCCTCCGGGCTTCCGATCCTCCCGAGGACGGCCGACGCCGCCGCAATGGAGGGGTTGCAGAGGAAGACCTCGCTCTTCGGGTGACCCATGCGGCCCACGAAGTTGCGGTTCGTCGTGGCCAGGGCGCGCTCGCCCGAGGCCAGGATGCCCATGTGGCCGCCGAGGCAGGGACCGCAGCAGGGCGGCCCGATGACGCCGCCCGCATCTAGGAAGGTCTCGACGAGCCCTTCCTGCGTCGCCTCCTTCAGGATGGTCGGGGACGCCGGGATAACGATCAGGCGCAGGCCTTTCGCCTTCTTCCGGCCCTTCAGGATCTTCGCCGCGTCGCGCAGGTCCTCGAGCCAGCCGTTCGTGCAGGAACCGATGAAGACCTGGTCCAGGGTGATGTTCTTCGCTTCCGACACGGGGCGCACGTTGGCCGGCGACGGCGGGAACGCGATCTGGGGCTCCAAGGCGCTCACGTCGATCGTGATCGTCCTGTCGTACCGCGCGCCGGCATCGCTGGCGAGGTACAGGGGCTCCCACCGGGCCCGGTCTTTCACGTAGGCCTTCGTCGTCTCGTCGGGCACGATGATGCCGTTCTTCGCCCCCGCTTCGATGGCCATGTTCGCCATGGCGAATCGGTGCGGCATGGAGAGCTTGGCAACGACGTCCCCGCAGAACTCCAGCGCGGCGTACAGCGCCCCCTCGACGCCGATCTCGCCGATGAGGCGCAGGATCAGGTCCTTGCCGCCCACGAGCGGCCGCAGGGTCCCCGTGTACTCGACTCGGATCGTCGGGGGGACGCGCAGCCAGGTCTCGCCCGTGGCCATCACGGCGGCGAAGTCGGTGCTCCCCACGCCGGTGGAGAAGGCCCCCAGGGCCCCGTAGGCGCAGGTGTGGCTGTCGGCCCCGATGACGAGCTGGCCGGGCACGACGAGTCCCTGCTCGGGCAGGAGCACGTGGCCGATGCCGGCCTCGCCGACCTCGTAGTAGAGCTCGAGGTCCTGCTCCCGGGCGAACTCGCGCATGAGCTTTGCCTGCTCGGCCGAGGCAATGTCCTTGTTCGGAACGAAGTGATCGGCCACGAGGGCGACCCGCTTGCGGTCGAATACCTTCGGAGCTCCGATCTGCTTGAACACCTGGATGGCGATGGGGGCCGTGAAGTCGTGGGCGAAGGCGAGATCCACCTTCGCCTCGACGAGGTCTCCGGGGGCGACGCTTTCGAGACCCGCGTGCCGGGCCAGTATTTTTTCCGTTATCGTCATAGGCATCGTCATTCAACTCCGGTATGCATTTACATGAAAGAGGGTTTTGTCCTCAAGGTTTGTCAAAAAGGTTCAAATGCAAGGCAGCCGACGCCCCGAGGAGCGAGGCGTACTTGGGGCGTACGTTGAGCGACGAGGGGCGAGGCGAACGCCGCAGTTGACCTTTTTCACAAGCCTCCCTTATGCCACGGCTTTCCTCGCTTCCTTTCCGTTGCGATTGAGCCTCTCCTTGCTCAGCTTGTACTGGATGCTGTCCACCAGCGCAAGCCAGCTGGCCTCTATGACGCTCTCGGAGACCCCGATGGTGCTCCAGATGTCCTTGTCGTCGCGCGATTCGATGAAGACGCGCACCTTGGCCGCCGTGCCCTCGCTGCCCTCGAGGATGCTCACCTTGAAGTCCGTGAGGTGCATCCGGGCAAGTTCGGGGTAGAACTTCACGAGGGACTTCCGCAGGGCGTTGTCCAAGGCGTTGATCGGGCCGTTGCCCTCGGCGGCGGTGATCTCCGTGTCCTTGCCCACGATCACCTTGATGAGGGCCTGCGAGCGGGAGGGCTCGTTTCCCTGCTTCTCGTTTATAACACGGAAGCACTCGAGATAGAAGGGCTCTTCGAACTCGCCCGTGGCCTTGCGGATGATCAGGGCAAGCGACCCTTCGGCCGCTTCGAAGGAGTAGCCCTCGTTTTCCAGGTGCTTGATCTCCTCCACGATCCGGCGGCTCCGCGCGTCGTCGTCGCCCAGCGAGAGGCCCATCTCGGCCGCCTTGTACTCGATGTTGCTCTTGCCGGAAAGATCCGAGACGAGGACCCGCCTCTTGTTGCCCACGGTCTCGGGGGGAAGATGCTCGTAGGCCACCGGGTTCTTGAGCACGGCGTGCACGTGGACGCCGCCCTTGTGGGCGAAGGCGCTGCGGCCGACGAAGGGCCTCGAGTTCAGGGGGGTGATGTTGGCGATCTCGCTCACGAAGAGCGACAGCGGGGTGAGCTCCTTCAGGGCGCCCGCGGGCAGGCAGGGTTTGCCCATCTTGAGCTCCAGGTTGGCCATGATCGGGATGAGATCGGCGTTGCCGCAGCGCTCCCCGTAGCCGTTGATCGTGCCCTGGACCATGCGGACGCCCCGCTCGACGGCGGCCAGCGAGTTGGCCACCGCGAGCCCCCCGTCGTTGTGGGCGTGGATGCCCAGGCGTTCCCTCGGCACCAGGGCGGCTACCTCGTCGACGGCGCGGGCGATCTCCGAGGGCAGCGTCCCGCCGTTGGTGTCGCACAGGACGATGAGATCGGCGCCGTTCCCGAAAGCCGCCTCGATCGTCTGGAGGGCGTACCGGGGGTTGGCCCGGTAGCCGTCGAAGAAGTGCTCGGCGTCGTAGACGACCTCCTTCTTCTTGGCCTTGAGCCAGGCCACCGTCTCGCCGATCATGGCGAGGTTCTCCTTCATGGAGATTTTCAGGATCTCGCGGACGTGGAGGTCCCAGCTCTTGCCGAAGATGGCCACCACCGGCGTCTGCGCCTCGAGCAGGGCCTGCACGTTCGGGCACTCGGCGCAGGGCGTGTGCGCCCGCCGCGTGCTGCCGAAGGCGGCAAGCCGGGCGTTCTTGAACCTCACCTTCCGGGCCAGCTCGAAGAAGCGCATGTCCTTCGGGTTCGAACCGGGCCAGCCTCCCTCGATGTAGGAGATCCCCAACTCGTCGAGGCGCCGGGCCACGCGGAGCTTCTCCTCGGCCGTGAAGTTCACCTGCTCGCCCTGGGTTCCGTCCCGCAGGGTCGTGTCGTAGATGAGAACCGCTTTCTTGTCCATCTTCTGCAACCCCCTCACAATAAAAAATCCGTTACCAGGGAGCCTGATAACGGATTTGGTGATTCCTTCCGATGTACCATCAAGCCATCATCAGCCCCCTACGCCGCCCGGACGTATGCCGATTATGTCGATAATAATGGGGATGATGATGCCGATGATGCTCTTCATGTCGAACGCGAAACCTCTCAAAGGTTGGGAGAGCATAAAGCGTGCCGCTTCGTTTGTCAACGAAAATTTACCGCGGAGCCCTGCCGTCCCTACGGATGCCTCAGAGAAGGAGTGCGGTGGCGATGAGTTCGGCCCGTTCCGGGCCGTCGAAGCCGGCGCGTTCTCCATCCGCACAGGCCCCTACCGCCCCACGATCTTCCAGTTGGTGTCGGCCACGGCGGAGGGCGTGAAGAGGGCGGCGGACGTCATCGACGTCCCGTTCATGAACCACACGCCGATCCAGCCCGCGGTCCGGTGCTGCCAGATCAGATCCGGCTTGCCGTCGCTGTCGAAGTCGGCGGCCCCCACGAGGTCCCAGCCGGTGTCGGCAACGGCGGAAGGCGTGAAGAGGGCGGCGGACGTCATCGACGTCCCGTTCATGAACCACACGCCGATCCAGCCCGCGGTCCGGTGCTGCCAGACCAGGTCCGGTTTGCCGTCGCTGTCGAAGTCGGCAGCCGTTACGATTCTCCAGGCGGTGTCGGCCACGGCGGAAGGCGTGAAGAGGGAGGCGGACGTCATCGACGTCCCGTTCATGAACCACACGCCGATCCAGCCGGTTGTCTGGTGCTGCCAGACCAGGTCCGGCCTGCCGTCGCCGTCGAAGTCGGCAACCCCGGCGATCTTCCAGTTCGTGTCGGCCACAAACGACGGGGTGAGCAGGGTGGACGATGTCATGGCCGTCCCATTCATGAACCACGCGCTCAATTGTCCCGTCGTCCGGTGCTGCCAGAGAAGGTCGGGTTTTCCGTCTGCGTTGAAGTCGGCAACCCCGGCGATCCTCCAGTCCGTGTCGGCCGCGGCGGAGGGCGTGAAGAGGGTGGTGGACGTCATCGCCGTCCCGTTCATGAACCATGCGCCGATCCAGCCCGCGGTATGGTGCTGCCAGACCAGGTCCGGCTTGCCGTCCGCGCTCAGGTCGTGGCTGTCGACTGCGGGGGGGGAGGCCTGCCCGCCTTCGTACACCGTGACGGTGCGGCCCGCGATTGTCAGCCCCGCGCTCCTGGAGTCGTCCGCTGCATTGGGCGCAACGGAGTAGGTCACGGTCCCTGAACCGATGCCGCTGCTTCCGGACGTGACGGTGATCCACGACGCGCTGTTCGACACAGACCATGCGCAGCCGGCCTGGGTGGCGACGCTCACCGTCCCGGTGCCGCCGGATGCGCTGAAGGACTGGCTCGACGGCGAAACGAAATAGGAGCAAACCGAACCGGTGTACGCAAGGGTGTACTCGCCGAATTTCACAACCGTACCGAGTTCGGAATAGGCGATCTTGAAATAGCCCGATTCCCCCCAGTCCGTTCCCCAGCTGTTTTTCACCGTGAAGTACTGGCCGGCATCGTCATAACCGACGATCAGCACGGCGTGACCTCCCTGGTAGGTCCCCGTCGTGTGGGTGTAGACCCCGCCGGCGTAGGAATAGAAATCGGCGTACACCTCCATGGTGGTGACCAGCGGTCCGTAGCTCGCGAGGGCGTCCCGCATGGCGCTCACCGCGGGGGACGTCCCGGTCACATCCGACCAGCCCGTGATCCTGTAGGTCGCGGTGTGGTACGTCCCGCAGGCGCTGCCGCAACTGCCGTTCGTCCCCGTGTAGGGATAGCAGCTCTCCAGGGGCAGGCCCGTGTCGCGGATGTAGTTGGATGCATACTGGATGACGCCTCCGCCGCAGCTTCCCGCATCGATGCCGCCCGAGGTTCCGCAGGACACCAGGACCTGTTCCGAGAGGTCGAGATCGACACCCGGCGTGTTTGCCGAGCGAAGAACCGACGACTCCAGGGCCGCCGCGGTTGCAAAGGCCCAGCAGCTCCCGCAGCTTCCCTGGTTCCGCACGGGCGTGACGAAGTTCCCTCCGCTGTTCCGCCAGTCGAAGCTCGGGGGTGCGCCCACGACGGGGGGCGACGCCATGACCGTCGCCTCGGCCCCGGCAATCAGGGCAGGCTTCACGAGCCCAAGCCGCGCCCTTCTCTCGACGGGGCTGAGCCGCGTCATCGACGTCTCGCCAGCCTGCCACCTGGCATGCGTTTCGGCAATGGCGGCCCGGACCTGGGAGATTTCCGCCGCCTGGGCAACGAAGGCGAAAAACGACAGGATCACGGCAAGCGAAAGCGCGGGACCGACCCGGGTTGTTCTCATGGGATGCGTCCTGTGTGCGAATTTCTTCGACGGCGCGACAACGCACCGCCATGCAGGGCCCGATCACCGGGCCTCCTGGCGTGAATCACCGTCATCAGCGGTGTGCCGGCGGGGGGAAGTCGAACAGGATCGGCGTGCAGGTCCCCCGCGTGATCACCTTGAGCGTGCAGGCCACCCGTTTCCCCGGCCGGATGTCGAATCGGTCGATGTAGGCCCTGTCGGGAGGTGTCTCCCCATCAGGAAGGAGGGAGAACGTCCTCTCCAGTGCCGCCTTCCCCAGAGGTTCCTCGACCGCCCCGTCGGGGACGAAGCGGAACCTCACGTCGAACCGCCCGCCGGCGGCCGTGGAAGGAACCACCGAGAGGATCTCGGCCTGTCCCGGGTAGGACCTGTACTCGCAGGGCCCGCCTACCAGGGGTCCCCGTGCAATTTCCGAACATGTCATGGAGCAACCGATCCCGGGAAATGCCGCCACAAGGAAAAGTATCGTCCAAAACCCCTTTTTCTTGAGAGGAAACAACCCCGGCCCCGATCCGATTTCCCTATTGTTTTCACGCATTATTGCACGCCACTCCCCATATCATGCGTTTCGCTTTCCCGCCACGGAATTTTTACCGGTCTTGCTCACTCACCTCTTTACTTCCCGTTGTCCGCCGGTTTCCAGATTACCCCCATGGCGCGGTCGAGGGCAGCCTGGGCAATCCGGTAGTCGCTCAGCGCATTGGACCAGGAGGCGCGGGCCACGGTCAGCAGGGTAAGGGCGTCGAGGACGTCCGTCATCCGGGAGACCTGCTCCTGGTAACGCTCCTGGTTGATCCGGTAGTTTTCCTCGGCCTGTTCGATCGATTTCTCCGTCACGGCGATGAGTTTTTCAGCCTCCTTCACGGCCAGCCAGGCATTCTTCACCTCCAGGGTGACCTGGTCCTTGACGCTGACGAGCGCATTGCGGGCCTGTTTCTCCTGGCTGACGCTGGCATCGCGGGCATACTTCGTGCGCCCCCACTCCCAAAGGTCCCACGTCGCCACGGCCGCGACGGACCAGTTTTCGGGATCCCGGTATTTGGAGCCGTTGAGGTCGCTGCCGTCACCGTAGCGCTGGTAGCTGCCGACGACGTTCAGCGAGGGGTAGAACTCGCTCTCCACGACCTTGACCTTCTTGCCCGCCTGCTCCGCTCTCGCCGTGTAGAGCCGTATTTCGGGGCGGTTCTCGAGGGCCGTTTTCAGGCACTCCTCGAAAGAGTTCTCGAAGGGCTTGTACGCGAGGATGTCCGCCACGTCTGCGACCGCGTCGATGGGCCGGCGCAACACCGTGTTGAACCGGGCCTTGGCCTCCAGCAGCCTGTTCTCGGCCCGGACAAGCCCCTGGGCGCCGTCGGCGAGCCGCACCTCGGCTTGGAGGTAGTCGTTGCGCGGCACGATCCCCACCTCGTAGAAACTCTTCGCCAGGTCCTTCTGGGCCGTGAGCTGCTCGACGGACTGCCGGGCCACGCCGACGAGGCGCTTTGCCTTGAGGATGGTGAAATAGGACCGTTTCACATCCAGGACGATGTCCTGCACCGTTCCCCGCTCCTCCTCCCTGGAGGCATCGACGCCGAGCCGCTGGATGTCGTAATTCGCCTTGGTCCGCCCGCCCGTGAAGAGGGGCTGCCGGGCATCGAGGGACCAGGTGTAGTTGTTCTCCGTCCCGGTGACCCTCTCGCCGAGGGGCGGGTCGAGGCGGATGAAGGGGTCCTCGTTGAGCCGCGTGTAGTTGTACGACGTGCTCACCTTCGGGAGAAACCCCGTGAAGGCCTCCTTCTGTCTCGCCTCCGAAGCCAGAACCCCTTCCCGGGCCGACTGGATGACGACGCTCTGCCTCAGGGCGATCGCAATGCTCTCTTCCAGCGTCATCGGGGCCGCGCCCTCCTGCGCTCCTGCTGCACCCGTAAGGAACAACACCGAGATGACACCGGCCAACCAGCCCCTCCCAATCATTCTACTCATCACACTCACCTCATGATGAACGAGGAAGTTGAGAAGTTCGGACCCCCTACAGGCCAACCGTATGCTGACGGATCCTCCAAGCTTCTTAACTTCCAAGCTTCCTAACTTCCGTGTTTTCTGCCGGCTTCGCCGGCCTAATCCATTCGTTTCCGGAACCTCCCCACGGCCCCCGCGAAGACCGCCGTCCCCAAGATGACAAGAGCCAGGTACTGCGGCCAGAGCACGTCCATGCCGACCCCCTTGAGGAAGACGCCCCGGATGATGACGATCATGTAGCGCAGGGGGTCCAGATAGGTGAGTCCCTGCACGAAAAGCGGCATGTTCTCGATGGGGAAAACGAAGCCGGAAAGCATGAAAAAGGGTACGATGAAGAAGAATGTCGTCAGCATGGCCTGCTGCTGGGTCGCCGAGATCGTGGAGACGAACAGGCCGATCCCCAGGTTGCTCAGCAGGAAGAGGCACACGCCCGTAAACATGAGCAGGGCGCTTCCCCGCATGGGCACCTCGAACCAGAAGACGGCGAAGAGGCTCACCGCGACCATCTGGGCGATCGAGATCAGGATGTAGGGAATCGTCTTGCCGAGAATGAGTTCGAAGGGCCTCATGGGCGTCACGATGAGCTGCTCCATCGTCCCCACCTCCTTCTCCCGGATGATCGCCATGGAGGTGAAGAGCAGCGAGATGATCATGATCAGGACGGCCACGATCCCGGGGACGAAAAAGTCGCGGCTTTCCAGGTTCGGGTTGTACCAGGTCCGCACCCGCGCGTCGATCCGGCCGTAGTCGAGCCGCTGGGGCACGAGCTCGCGAAGCCACTCCTGGTTGAGCCTGTCGAGGACTTGCATGGTGTAGGCGATCCGGACCCCCGCCAGGTTGCTCATGCTGCCGTCGGCCAGCACCTGGACGGCGGCCGTCCGGCCGCTGCGGATGCGATCGCTGAAGTCGGGGCCGATCTTGACGCCCACGTCCACCTTCCGTCGCAGCAGAAGCTCCTCGAGCTCCCGGGGGTCGTCTGCCCGGTGCGTGACCCGGAAGACGGGGCTGCCCTCGAAGGCCTGGATCACGAGCCGGCTCTCCCGGGTCCGGGACTGGTCGAGCAGCGCCACCTTGATATCCCGCACGTCCGTGGAGACGACATAGCCGAAGATGAGCAGCTGGATGAACGGCATGACGACCAGGATGGGCCGGTTCTTGCGGTCTCGGAAGAGCTGGATGAATTCCTTGCGGACGATCTCGCGGATGCGGACCCGGTTCACAGCCCCTCCCTTCTCATCTTGGCCACGGTGGCGGCGGCACCGGCGAGAAACATGACGAGCAGCACCGCGAAGCTCGGCCAGAGATAGGCCAGCCCGACATCGCGCAGGAACAGGCCGTTGAGGATGTCGATGTAGTACGTCGCCGGGACGATCCGCGTCACGACCTGGAGCATGCGGGGCATGTTCTCCACGGGAAAGACGAAATCCGAGAGCAGCAGCGCCGGCAGGTACGACGCGAGCAGAGCGATCTGGTTGGCCACGAGCTGGGACTTCGTGGCGATCGAGATGAAGAGCCCGAGACCGAGCGCCACCGAGAGGTAGAGCGACGAGGCGAGGATCATGAGCCAGAAACTTCCCTTCATGACGACCCCGAAGAGCAACTGCCCCATGAGCAGCGCCACGAGGACGTCCGTCATGGCGATGAGGTAGTAGGGGATGGCCTTCCCCGTGAGGAACTCGAGCGCGTTGATCGGCAGGGACCGGATCGTCTCCATGGTGCCGTTCTCGTACTCCCTGGCGATGATGAGCGAGGTCAGCATGGCGCCCACGATCATGATGATGACGGCGATGATGCCGGGCACGATGAAGTTGCGGCTCTCGAGCTCCTCGTTGAACCAGACCCGGACGCGCCCCTCGACGGGCGGTTGGAGTTTCTCGAGCCCCTGCCGGGTCAGGAAATCGGCGAGCAGCTGCGCGTTGTAACGCTCGACGAAGGAGGTGATGTAGCCGCGGGAAATCGACCCGATGTTGGGGTCGCTCGCGTCGATCAGGACCTGAAGGGGCGCATCGCGGTTCGAGCGGATCTCCTCGGTCCATCGCGGGGGGATGACGAGCGCGATCGTCGCCTTGCCGGCATCGAGCCAGGCCGCGGCCGTGCGTTCGTCCGGCAGGGTCGTAACGAGATCGAAGTAGGCCGAGGCATCGAGGCGGCTTGCGAAATCCCGGGACAGGTCCGTCCGGTCGTGGTCGACCACGACGACCTTCACGTTGTCCACGTCCAGCGATAGGGCGTAGCCGAACAGCAGGATGAGCAGCAGAGGCAGCGCGAAGGCCATGTAGAGGCTCCGGTAGTCCCGGACGATGTGGTAGAACTCCTTCCGGGCCACGGCCTGCACGTTTCGGGGATGGATGAGCATCGCAGTCTGTCCAGTCTTTCCTGTCTGTCCGGTCTATCCCGTCACGAACCGCTGTCCTGATTCTCTTCCCCCTGAACCCTGTCCCCTGTTCCCTGAACCCTGTCCGGTTTTGTCATCAGCCGGATGAAGGCCTCGTTCAATGTGGCGTCCTTCTCCCCCGGGCAGGCCTCCGCGATGATCTCGCCGGGGCTCCCAATGGCGACGATCCGGCCCTCGTTGATCATCACGATGCGGTCGCAGTTCAGGGCCTCGTCCATGTAGTGCGTCGTGACGAAGACGGTGACTCCCTGCCCGGCCAGTTCCCGGATGAATTCCCAGAAATGCCGCCGCGTGATGGGGTCGACGCCCGATGTGGGCTCGTCGAGAAAGAGGATCTCGGGCCGATGCAGCAGCGCGCAGGCGAGCGCCAGCCGCTGCCGCCACCCGGGCGCGAGCTCGCGGGTGAGCCGGTCGCGCATCTCCTGCAGCCGGGCGGTGTCCAGGGCCCAGCGGGTCCGCTCGTCCCACTCCCCCTCGGGCACGTCGTAGATCCCCAGGTAGAAGCGGATGTTCTCCGCCGGCGTGAGGTCCTCGTAGAGGGAAAATTTCTGCGACATGTAGCCGATCGTCTGCTTGATCGACTCGGATTGCCGCACCACATCGTACCCGGCGACCTGCCCCGTTCCCGAAGAGGGGGTGATGATGCCGCAGAGCATCCGGATGGTGGTCGACTTGCCGGCGCCGTTGGGGCCCAGGAAGCCGAAGATCTCGCCCCGGCCGATGGAGAAGCTGACGCGGTCGACGGCGACGAAATCGCCGAACCGTTTCTCCAGGTCCCTCACGGAGACGATCTCAGATGCGGGTGCCGGCATGGTCCCGTGCCTCTTCCGTTTCCTCGATGCGGCGGATCATCGCGTCCTCCAGGCTCACGGAGGAAGCCCGGATCTCGCCGGGCGAGCCCTCGGCCAGAATGCGAGCGCGGTGCATCAGGGCAAGCCGGTCGCACCGTTCCCCCTCGTCGAGGTACGCCGTCGAGACGACGATCGTCATGCCCGCGCGCTTCATCTCGAGCAGGATCTCCCAGAATTCCCGGCGGGAGACGGGGTCCACCCCGTTGGTCGGCTCGTCGAGGACGAGGATCCGGGGTTCGTGCACGAGCACGCAGGCAAGCCCCAGCTTCTGCTTCATGCCTCCCGAGAGTTTCCCCGCCGGCCTGTCCGCGAAGGGCAGGAGATTGGAGAAGCCGAGGTAGCGCTCGCGCCTCGCCGTCCTCTCGCGGGCCGGGATGCCGTAGATATCCATGAAGAACCGGAGGTTCTCGTCCACCGTGAGGTCCTGGTAGAGACCGAACCGCTGGGGCATGTACCCGATGAGCCGCTTCACCTGGCGGCGCTCACGGACGGTGTCGCACCCGGCCATCGAGACCCGGCCGGCATCCGGGCGGATCATGGTGGTCATGGCCCGGAGCAGCGTCGACTTGCCCGCGCCGTCGGAACCCACGAGCCCGAAGATCGTCCCTCCGCCGATCGCGAAAGACACGCCCTCCACGGCCGAGACCGCCCCGAACCGGCAGGTGACGTTGTCGACCTCGACGATGGCCTTGCCCTCCGCCATGTTTTCTTTCCTCTGTTTGCCGCCCTGAACCCTGGACCCTTACTTCAGCCATGCGTCCGCCGGCATCCCCGTCTTGAGCTCCAGGTTCGGGTTGGATACGGCGATTTCCACGAGGTAGACGAGTTTCACGCGCTCCTTCTGCGTCTGGATGATCTTGGGGGTGAACTCGCCTTCGGGCGAGATGAAGGTGACCGTCCCCTCGAAGATCTTCCCCGGAAGGCTGTCGACTTTCACCTCGGCCTTCTGCCCAGGTTTCACGCCCGCGATCTCCGTCTCGCCGACGTAGATCTTGACCTTGACGGAGGAAAGATCGGACAGGGCCAGCGCCTGGCGCGTCGGGGTGACCACCTCGCCCGGCTCGATGTTGCGACTCGTCACGATCCCCGCAAAGGGGGCCCGCAGCGTCGCGCGGTCGAGCTGGATCCGTGCCTGCTCGAGGGCGGCCTTTGCCGCCGCCGCCTGGGCCCGGGCCGCCTCCACCTCGCGCTCGGTGGCGCCGATTCGGCCCAAATTGCTCTTCGCCTGCCGCAGCACGGCCTCGGCTTCGGCCAGCCTCGAGCGCGCCGTGTCGTGGTTGAGCTTCACCGCCTCCCACTCCTTTTTCGAGACGACCTGCCGGGTGTAGAGCTGATCGTAGCGTTCCTTGTTCGACTGTGCCTCGGCCAGCACGTCGCGCGCGCTTGCCACGCCGGCCTCGCCCCGAACGATGTCCTCGGGGAGGGTCTTGCGCTGGATGTCGAGGACCGCGGCAAGTTGCCCCGCGCTCTTCTGCGCCCGCTCCAGCGAGGCCCGGGCCTGCTCGTGGGCGGCCTCGAACTCGCTACGGTCCAGCTCCGCCAGAGGCTGGTCCTTCTCCACGCGCTGGCCCTCCGTGATGCGGACGTTCTGGACCTTCCCCCCGACCTGGAAGGACAGGTTCGACAGGGTGGCGGCCTCGATGGTCCCGGAGTAATAGAGGCCGCCTTTCCTGACGTCCTGCTGGCCGAGCCAGACGACGAGTCCCGCGCCGAGAAGCAGCAGGACGAACGCACCGATGATGATCTTTTTCTTTTTCAACGAACCCCTCCTTGAACCGGTCTGGCCTTCTTTCTCATTATGACCCGGTCCGGCCTTCTTCCGCCATCCTTTTCACCCCGGCGGTCCTTCGCCGGGTCGCCCGGGATCGGGGCCGCGAGAGTTCCCCGGATGAACAGGGTTACGTACTCGACGACAAACCGTTCCTGCCGTTTCCGCTCCCCGGCATCCTCGAAAAAGAAACCCAGTCCGTGCACGTAGGCGAAGAACGCCCCGAGAAATGCCCGGGCGGCGTCGTCGGGATCGAAATCGCGGAGAACCCCCCGGTGCTGCAGACGCCGGAAGTAGCCCGCCAGGATGCCGAACACCTCGCCGAGCATCCCCCGGAAGATGTTCTTCACCGGCGCCGGGTAGAAAAGCCGCTCGGCCAGCATGATCCGGATCAGGTCGCGGCGGTCGTCGAGGGTCGCCAGGAAGCGCCGTGCGATCGTCAGGAGCGTTTCCTCGTAGCCGGCCCCTTCCAGCCGAGGCAGGATCCCTTTCATCGCCGGCAGGAAGGAGTAACCCCGGATGACCTCCTCGAAGAGCTTCTCCTTCGAGCCGAAATGGCGAAAGAGGGTCACTTCGGCCACCCCGGCCTCGCGGGCGATCTGGCGCGTGGTGGCGCCCAGGTAGCCTCTCTGAGAGAAGAGCGCGAGCGCCGCGGCCAGGATTTTTCCCCGTGTCGGTTCCATGGTCATGTAAGTGTGTACTTACTTACATTCGGGGCGCGGACTTGTCAAGGGAAAACTCGGCGGACGGGGCAAGGGGGGACGGGAGTCCGAATGCCGGGGGAACGGGGCGCGCTGCAGGCGGGCACACCCCTCCGCAGCGGCGCAATCCGGGGGACCCCCCCGGGTTCCGGGTTGAACGAGCCGCCTGCGGTCAACCGGCGAGGCTATTCCTTGATGTCGAAGTGCCGGTCGAGCCGCATCGTCTTCAGCAGCCCCAGGATCTCCTTGGAGACGTGGACGATCGCGAGCCGGCCCTGCTTCTTCTTGAGTGAGTTGTGGGCCGCGATCAGCACGCCGAGGCCGATGGAGTCGATCATCTGCACGCCGGCCAGGTCGATGGTCACGTCCGTGACCCCGTCCTCGATGAGGGACCAGAGGTTGCGCCGAAGCTCCTGGGCGTAGGAGGCGACGATGTCCCTCCCCGGGGCGATGAGCGTCTGCTTGGGCTGTTTCAGTGCTTCTTCCATGAGTCCTCCTGTTGATTGAAAGGGCACGACGGATGCCCCGAATGGGCCGGCACCCTCATGGGCACTGCCAGAAGACGGCAAGCCGGTTCCCTTTCTCGTTGTAACGATAGCCGGTGGCGTAAACCGACATGATCGCCATCCCCCGGCCGGACTCCGACTCGCAGTCGGGCACGTCCGCCGAGCGGCTCTTCCAGTCGAACCCGTCGCCGTCGTCCTCCACCTCCATGGTGAGCGTGCCGCCGGCGAGGCGCAGGCTGTACCGGATCTTCGAATCCTCCTCGTGGCGGCTCCCGTAGAGCACCGCGTTGGTCAGGGCTTCCCGCATGATGAGCAGCACGCCGAAGGGGCTGACCCCCACGTCGTTCTCCTCGAGGAAGCGCTCCGTCTCTACGCCGGCCCCGTCGATGTGGCGCAGTTTCGGCGAAAGGAAAATATCCAGGCTCCCGGGAGCCCTGGCGACGTCGAATATGTCCATGCAATCTGATCCTGCGACCCGACTTCCCTGTCATTGCAAAAACCGGTCCCGATGCCCGTACCGCGCGGGGGTCAGACCTCGACACCGAGCAGCAGCACGTCGTCCTGCATGCGTCCGCGATCGGGAAAGATCAGGGACACGATCTCGTCGACGGCCTTGCCGATCGGCTGCTCCCGCGTCTCGGCGCAGCAGGCCATCAGCGCATCGATCCCTTCCTCCCGTCCCCGGGGATCGTCCCCGAAGACTTCGAGCAGACCGTCCGTAAAGAGAAAGAATCGATCTCCCTTGCGGACCGGCACGCTCAGGGGCTCGAACAGGACGTCCTCGAAGACGCCCAGGATGTCGCCCTCTGCTGCAAGCGCCCGGATCTCCCCCTCACGGGACAGGTGAAGCACCGGCAGGTGCCCGGCGTTGACGACGGTGAGTTCCGATCCCCCCCGGTCCAGCCGCACGTAGACGCCGGTCAGATGCTCGCCGTTCTTCATGAGGCTCGTGAACACGCGGTTGATGACCTGCATCGTCTCCTGGGGAGGGATGTGCGGCCCCGTGTTCTGGCTGATCAGGGCCTTGAGCGCGAAGGTGTTGTAGGAGGTGCGGATGTCGTGCCCGCTGAAGTCGGCGGCGAAGTAGCCGAAGGCTCCCTCCCCCAGGGGGAAGACGTCGTAGAAGTCCCCGCCGGCCTCGATGATGGGCGTGTAGCTTACGCCGAAGACGGCCTCGGGGAGCTCCACCGGGCGCGTCAGGATCGCCTGCTGGGCCTCGTGGACCTGCTTGAGCTTGGCCGCCTGCAGCTCGATGATGCTCCGGTAGACGTCCCGCGTCTCGAGGTGCCGGCCGACCCGCGCGAGGACCTCCTGCTTGTCGAAGGGCTTGGTCATGTAGTCCACGGCGCCGAGGTTGAGGCCCGTCACCTTGCTCTCCGTGTCCGCCTTGGCCGACAGGAAGACGACGGGGATGTGGGCCGTCTGCGGATCCTTCTTGAGCTTCTCGCAGGACTCGAACCCGCTCTCCCCGGGCATCATGATGTCCAGCAGGATGAGATCCGGCAGGCGGCTGGCGGCCAGGTTCCGGCCGTCCGGCCCGTTTTCGGCCGCCAGCGTCCGGTAGCCAGCGGCGCCCAGGATCTTCTCGAGGAGCCGGATGTTCACGGGATGATCGTCGACGATCAAGACCGTGCCCTTGCTTCCGTCGGCTTGAACGTGGTTGCTCAGCGCTGTTGACATGCTCAGATCCCTGGAGGGATGCCGTCAGGCCCGGATGCCCCGGGCAAGACCCGTTCCCCCGTTTCCTTTCTTCTGTGTGCCGTTGCCGGTGAGAACCGACTTGACGCTGCGCGAGAGTTGCTCGAGGTTGAAGGGTTTCTGAATGAAGCCGTTGCAGCCCCGCGCGAGGATCTGCGTCGCCTCCCCGTCGATGCTGTAGCCCGACAGCAGGAGCACCTTCACCGCGGGGTTGATCGCCTTGATGCAGTCGTAGGCCTGCCCCCCGCCCATCTTGGGCATGACGATGTCGAGCAGGACGAGGTCGATCTCGTCACTGCGGCCCCGGTAGACTTCCACGGCCTCCTCGCCGTCGCGGGCCGTGATGACCCGGTACCCCATGGTCTGCAGGAGGTCCCGCCCGATGTCGAGCATCATCTGCTCGTCGTCGACCAGCAGGATCGTCTCGCTGCCCCGCTTGATCGGCTCGGGCGCCTCGGCGCCGTTTCGCGCGACGGCCTTGTCCGTCGCGGCCAGGTAGATCCGGAACGTCGTCCCCTTGCCCTTCTGCGAGTCCACGTCGATGAACCCGCCGTGCCCCTTGACGATGCCGTAGACGGAGGCCAGGCCCAACCCCGTCCCGCGGCCCATCTCCTTGGTCGTGAAGAAGGGCTCGAAGATCCGCTCCATGGTCTTCTTGTCCATGCCCGTGCCGCTGTCCGTCACGGTGATCAGGACGTAGTTGCCCGGCTTGGGGTTGTAGAGCTTGCCTTTCATCGCGTGGTGGTCCGTGTTGATCGTCCGGACGATGAGGCTCCCGCCGCCGGGCATGGCGTCTGCAGCGTTGACGAAGAGGTTCATGAGAACCTGCTCGAGCTGCCCGGCGTCGGCCTCGATGGCATAGAGGTCGCGGGAAAGCTCCTGGTGGATGAGGATCTCCTTGCGGGTCCGGTTGAACGTCTCGCAGGCCTCCTCGACGAGCTGGTTGAGATCGATCGGCCTGACCTCGTAGCGGCCCTTGCGAGCGTAGCCCAGCAGCTGAGCCGTGAGCCTCGAGCCGCTCTGGACCTGCTTCTCGATGCTGCGGAGCCGGTCGTGGAAGGGGTGTTTCGGGTCGAGGTCGTAGAGCATGAGCGAAATGTTCCCCTGGATGACCATGAGGAGGTTGTTGAAGTCGTGGGCGATGCCGCCGGCCAGGGTCCCCACGGCCTCCATCCGCTGGGCGTGGTGGAACTGGGCCTCGATGCGGCGGTGCTCGCTGACGTCCTCGAGCACCATGATGAGGGTCCGTTTCATGTCGTCGCGGATCGGGAGCAGCTTGATCATGAACTCGCGGTCGTTGAACTTCACCGGGCTGTCGGCCGCCACCATATTCGCCTCGGCCGCCACGCGGTCGATCATCTCCCGCACGAGGGTCTTGTCCCTCGCGTCGAACAGGCCGAGCACGCTCGAGGCCAGCAGGCGCTCCTCCGGGATGCCGGTGAGCGAGATGGCCGTGGGGTTGGCGTAGACGATGCGCCCCCCCGCGGTGATCTCGAGGATGCCCTCGGAGAGGCTGCCCAGCACGACCTCGAAGTGCTTCCAGATGGTGAGCAGCTCCTTGGTGATCTGGCGCGAGTAGAGGTTCTCGACGCCGAAGATGCGCCCCGGCACATCCCGCGAGCGCCGGTGCTCGGCGTCATGAAGGGCAGCGACGACGTACTGGCCCATCTTGTCCAGCGGCCCCTTGGCGATGCAGGCGTTTGCCCCGATGGCCCGGAAGTCGATCTGCTCCTCGGCGGCGGCGGCCGAGAGGATAATCAGGTAGGTGTCCTGCATCTCCGGCATGGCCCGGATGATCTGGCAGAGCTTCTTGCCGTCGATGTTCGGCATGATGAGATCCACGAAGATGATGTCGGGCCGCCAGTTCTCGAGCAGGTCCAGGGCGTGCAGGCCGTCCTCCGACGTGCGGACCTCGTGCCCGTCCTTGCTCAGGAACTTGGACATGTACTCCAGGATGATCGGGTGGTTGTCCACGACGAGGATCTTTTTCTTTTTCATGCCGTGCATCCTTTCGCATCGTGACCCGGGACGGCGGCGCCCCGCACCGTGTTGCGCCCCTCCCGCTTGGCCTGGTACAGGAACCCGTCGGCCTGTTCCATCAGCTGGTCGAAGGTGATCCGGTCGGTCTGCATCGCGGGCCGGTAGCTGGCAACCCCGAAGCTCGCGGTGATCCGGGACTCTTCCCCCCTGAGCCCGAAGGGGGCTTCCGCCACGAGCCTCCGCAGCCGCTCTGCCACGATGCAGGCCGAGGGAAGGTCCGTCTCGGGCAGCACGATGAGGAATTCCTCGCCGCCGTAGCGGGCCATCCAGTCGATGTCGCTGCGGATCGAGCCGGACAGGCGGCCCGCGAAGTCCCGCAGGACCTCGTCGCCGGCCCTGTGGCCGTGCCGGTCGTTGACGTTCTTGAAGTGGTCGATGTCGCACATGATGAGCGACAGCGCGTGGCCGTACCGCCGGGAGCGCTTGAACTCCTGCGGGAGGCGCTCCATGAGGTACACCCGGTTGAAGATCCCCGTCAGGGGATCGCGGATGGACAGAGCGCGGACCTCCTCGTTCGTGAGCCGCAGGGACCGCTCGAGGTCGACGATCCGCCGCGCCGCGCCGATGCAGGCCGACAGCTCCGCCGGGTCGACGGGCCGGGGAAGGGTCGCATCCGCCCCGGCCGCCAGCCCTCCCAGGACCCGGTCCTTGCGCCTCCCTCCCGCGATCAGCAGGACGTAGACGTAGGCGGCGTTCCCGCGGGCGCGGAGAGCGCGGCACAGCGCGTAGCCGTCAATGCCGGCCAGGCGCGCCCCCGCGATCACGATGGCATACGCCTCCCTCCCCATGGCGGCAAGGGCCTCGGGGCCGCTCGTCACGGCCGTGACGCGACGGTAGCCCCCGCGGGCGAGAGTCTTCGCCAGGGTCCCGCGCTCGGCGGGATCGTCCACGGCAATCAGGATGGGTACGCTCTGTTCGTTCATTCCGATCGCGCTCCGGGGTTGCGCAGGGCCCTCAATGATGCCCGAGGGCCGCGGAGATCGTGGCGAGCTTGCGCTCGAGCTCCCCGATGGCCTCGTCGGCCCCGTCGAGCTTCTGCGCGCGGGCATCCGCCTCGACGCGCTTCGCGATCTCGTAGATGTCGTTGAACCCCAGGTTGGCCGACGCCCCCTTCAGGGAATGGGCGGACATGACGACGCCCTGGCAGTTGCGGTTCGCGTATGCATTTCGCAGTTTGTCCAGATCCGCCACGCCCACGCTGACGAACAGCTCGGCCATTTCCCGGAAATCCTGCTCGTCGAGCCCGATGTTTTCCGCCATCTCGTTGAATTCCATTGCTTCCTCTTCCTTCCGAATATCTCTCTTTATCTTTTCGTAGTCGTGTTTACCCTGGACCCTTTACCCTGGACCCTTTACCCTGGACCCTGGCCCCTGTTCTTCGGTATCCACTTCTGGAGCATCTCCTGGATGGCCTCCCTGCGGATCGGTTTCGTGATGTAATCGTCCATTCCCGCCGAGAGGCATTTCTCCCGGTCGCCCTGCATGGCGTTGGCCGTCATCGCGACGATCGAGAGATGCCTTCCGCTGTCCCGCTCGGCCTGCCGGATCGACGCGGTGGCCTCGTAGCCGTCCATTTCCGGCATGTGGCAGTCCATGAACACGAGGTCGTAGGCGGCCTTGCCAAGCATGTCGATCACTTCCCGGCCGTTTGCCGCCACATCCACGGACAGGTTGAACTTCTCGAGCATCCGGATGGCCAGCTTCTGGTTCACGGGGTTGTCCTCCGCTACGAGCACCCGCACCCGCTCGGCCGCCACCGTCTCGGGCTGCTCGGCTTTCTTCTCCGCGCGCGCCTCCGCCAGGCTGTGACGGGTGATGAGCGCAATGGGCTGCCCCTTCAGGGTGGCGCTCCAGGCCGTCACGAGGGCGTCCATCAGGATGGACTGGTGGACCGGCTTGACGAGGTAGGCCGCAAACCCCACGTCCTGCATCCTCTTGGCGTCGCCGCGCTTGCCGATGGAGGCGATCATGACGAGCACGGTCTGCCTCAGGCGGGCATCCTCCTTGATCCGGCGTCCCAGTTCCTCGCTGGCGCTCTGCTCGTCGTGGTAGGCGATGATGGCCATCCTGAACGGGTCCCCTGCGTCCTGGCTATCGAGCAGGACCCTGTAGGCTTCGTCATTCGAAACGCAGCTGGTGTACCGCATGCCCCAGCCGGCGACTTGCTCCTCCAGCGTCCGGCGGTTGATTTCCCGGTCGTCGACGATGAGGAGCCGCACCCCCGAGAGATCGGCCTCCTCGACCACGGCGGAGGCGGCCTCGGGATCGATTGCCATGGGCAGGGAGAACCGGAACGTGGAGCCCTTCCCCACCCGGCTCGTCACCCCCATCGTGCCGCCCATGCACTCGACGAGCTGCCTGGAGATGGCAAGGCCCAGGCCCGTGCCGCCGTAGCGCCGCGTCGTCGACGCGTCGGCCTGCGTGAACTTCTCGAAGATGTACTCCAGTTTCTCCTCGGGGATGCCGATCCCCGTGTCCTCCACGTTGAAGTGGAAGACCGTTGCGCCGTCCGGCTTCGCCTCGCAGCTCACGCTGATGATGACGTGGCCCGTCTCGGTGAACTTGACGGCGTTGCTCACCAAATTGGTCAACACCTGCCGGATGCGTCCCGGGTCGCCGATGACGCGGCGCACGGGCCCGCAGAGGTACCGCACGATCAGGCTCAAGCCCTTCTCGTCGGATCGCACGGCCAGCAGGTCGGCCAGCTTCTCCACCGTGGTGCGCAGGTCGAAGGGGATGGGTTCAATGGTGAGCCTTCCCGCCTCGATCTTGGAGAAGTCCAGGATGTCGTTGATGAGCGACAGCAGGTTTTCCGCAGAGCCCTTGACGGCCTCGGCGTACTCCCGCTGCTCGCCGTCGAGATCGGTTTCCAGCAGCAGTGTCGAGAACCCGATGATGCCGTTCATGGGCGTGCGGATCTCGTGGCTCATGTTGGCCAGGAATTCCGACTTCGCGCGGTTGGCCGCCTCGGCGGCCTGGGCCATGATGCCGGCCCGCTCGATGGACTCCTCGAGCTGGCGGTTGATCGCCTCGAGTTCCCGGTTGACCCGTTCGGCCTCCTCCTTGGCCTTCTTGAGCGCCTCCTCGGCCTGCTTGCGCTCCGTGATGTCTAACATGGAGGCGATGCTGTGCGCGGTGCCCGGGATCATGGCCACGCTCAGCAGGACGTGCCGGATCCGGCCCTCGCCGTCCCGCACCTTGAGCTCGTAGCGGTGGGGGGCCGTGTCTGGGTTCTCGCGCCTGCGGTCGTGATACTCCTTGAGCCGCAGCAGCTCGTCGGGGGGCGTGAACTCGATCCAGCTCCGACGCCCCTCGATCTCGCGACGAGGCAGACCGGTGAACTTCTCGAACTCCGCGTTCACCAGCCGGATAGTCGTGTCGTCCTCGACGATCAGCATCGCCGTGCCGGAGCCCTCGAAAAGGGCCCGGTACATGGCCTCCGATTCCCGGAGGGCCGTCTCCGTCCGCTTGATGTCGGTGATGTCGACCACGATGCCCCGGATGCCCGCGGCCCTGCCGCCCCGGATGATCGGGGAGGCGTTGATCATCACGGGGAAGGTACGCCCGTCCTTGCGCCGGGCCGTGTACTCCACGTCGGGCAGGATCTCTCCCTTCAGGATCCGGATGATGTTGCACTGGATGCGTTCCTGGTCTTCGGGAATGAAGATGTCGAGTGCGTTGATGCCCCGCGCCAGGTCCTCCGGCGTGTACTGCAACACCTCGAGGCCCCGGCGGTTGCCGAAGGTGATCTTGCCGACCACGTCCGTCTCGAAGACGATCTGCGGCAGCGAGTCGGCCAGTTCCCGCGTCCGTTGCTCGCTGTCCTCGATGGCCCGCTGGACCCGCTTCTGCTCGGAGATGTCGACGAAACTCTCGATGAGGCAGCGCCTGCCGTTCATGGACGCGGGGACCACGGTCTTGACGATCGGGATGTCCCGGCCGTCTGCGGTTCGCAGGAACCGCTCCGACCGGTGGACCGCCTGGCCGAGATCCGTGACGGGACAGGCGCCTTCCTCGGCGGGGCAGACGAAACGGTGGCAGACGGAGCCGACGATCTTGCCGCGGGAAAGTCCGATCATGCGCACCGCCGCGGGGTTGACGTCGACGATCCGGTGCGTGGCCGGATCGATGACGAGGATCCCCGTGTGCACCGCGTCGAAGAGGGCCTTCAGGTACTCTTCGTGGCCGGTTGCCGGGTTCTGCTCGCTGTCGGGGGTTTTGCGGGCCTCGATTCTCATGCAGGCATCCTGTGTGCGTCTTGGCGGGGGGCGCTCCGGGCCTCGGGCACTGCTCTTTCCCGCAGGCCGTACACACCTCACCGCCAAGGAAGCGATGCACGAAGCATACCAGCGAAACGGCGTCCTCCTCGCGCCGCATCCTTTATCGGATTCCTCTTTTGTGTTAAGAGGATAAGCGTGGAGAACGAACCTCATGATCTGGAAAATCCTCGCCCGGATCGGCGGACTTCTGGTCTGGGCGATCCCGGCCATGATGGCGCTCGGGTTTACGGCGGGACTCTTCATGAACGCCGCCCCTCTGAAGGGCCTGATCGTGCCCCTCACGTTCCTCATGGTTTACCCCATGATGGTCACCCTGCGGGTGCGCAAGGTCTTCGAAGGGGGCGACGGGAAGGTGCAGTGGGTCTCGCAGGCGATCAACTTCGGTCTCATCCCGTTCCTGGCGCTCGGCGTGGGCAGATGGTTCCTTGCCGATCACCCCTACATGGTGCTCGGCTTCCTGTTGGCGGGACTGGTTCCCACCAGCGGGATGACCATTTCCTGGACGGGGTTTGCCAGGGGCAATCTCGAGGCGGCGGTGAAGATGACCGTCATCGGGCTGACCCTGGGATCGCTCGCCACGCCGTTTTACGTGAAAACCCTCATGGGGACGCGTGTGGAAGTCGATCTGGCGGGCGTGGCCTCCCAGATCGCGCTCATCGTCTTCCTGCCCATGGCGGCGGGTTATGCGACGCAGCGGGCCCTTGTCCGGCGGTACGGCCAGCAGGTCTTCCAGTCGGTCTGGGCGCCGCGCTTCCCGGGCCTCTCGACCCTGGGGGTGCTGGGCATCGTCTTCATCGCGCTCGCGCTCAAGGCGAAGGACATCGCGGCCTCGCCCGGGCTGCTCGCGACGCTGCTCGTCCCGCTCGTGATCGTCTACGGGGCCAACTTCTGCCTGAGCACCCTGGTCGGCAAGGCGTTCTTTTCGCGCGGCGATGCCGTCGCGCTCGTCTACGGCACGGTGATGCGCAATCTCTCCATCGCCCTGGCCGTCGCGATGAACGCCTTCGGGCCCGCCGGTTCCGAGGCGGCGCTCGTCATCGCCATGGCCTACATTGTCCAAGTGCAATCGGCGGCGTGGTATGTTAAATTGACGGACCGGATTTTCGGCCCCCCCGCTCCGCCGGCAACACCGTCCGGGGCGTCGTGAGGAAATCCCGGGGAATGCAGCATGCGAAGACAGGGGCGACACCGTTCATGAAGACCCCGAAACTGATCCTGGCCTCGGCATCTCCCCGCCGCAGGGAGATGCTGCGGATGCTCGGCGTGGAGTTCACCGTCCTGCACGGCAACGTGGACGAGAACCCGCTCGCCGGGGAGTCCCCGGAAACCTATGCCCTGCGGCTCTCCGAGGCGAAGGCGAGGGCCGTTGCCGCGACGCGGCCCGGACGCTGGGTCCTGGGCGTAGACACGATCGTGACGATCGACGGGGAGCTGCTGGGCAAGCCGGCCACGCGAGACGAGGCGCGCTGCATGATCCGCAAGTTGAGCGGGCGGGCGCACACGGTCATCACCGCCTTCACCCTGTTCAACAGCGAACAAGCCGACCCCATCCGCAGAGCCGTTTCCTCGCAGGTGCTCTTCAAGGAGATCCCCGACGACGAGCTGGAGTGGTACGTGGCGACCGACGAGCCCTACGACAAGGCCGGCGGGTACGCCGTCCAGGGGAAAGCCGCCGTTCTCGTCTCCGAGGTGCACGGGTCCTGGACCAACGTAGTGGGGCTGCCGCTCTGCGAGGTCGTCGAGGCGCTCAAGGGGCTGGGCCTGGCGGATTTCACAAGGAGAGACGCATGTCCGAGGTGAAGGAGAACATCCTCCGGATCCGGGAGCGGATCGCCGCCGCCGCCGCGCGGGCCGGCCGCGACCCGGCCGGGGTGCGGCTCATGGGCGTCACGAAGACGGTCGGCGACGACCGGATCCTGCAGGCCGTCGAGGCGGGGATCGACATCATCGGGGAGAACTACGTCCAGGAGGCCAAGCGGAAGATCGAACTGATGGGCAAGAGCGCGGAGTGGCATTTCATCGGCCACCTGCAGACCAACAAAGCCAAATACGCCGTGCGCCTCTTCGACATGATCCACTCCGTGAACCGGATGAGCCTCGCCGAGGAACTCAACCGCCGGGCGGCCGCCGCGGGTGTCGTTCTTCGCGTTCTCATCGAGGTGAACCTGGGGGGCGAGGAATCGAAGAGCGGGGCCCCGCCCGACGAGGCGGCGGCGCTGATCCGCGCCGTCGCGCAGATGGCGAACCTCTCCATCCGGGGACTCATGACCATGGCGCCCTGGTACGACGACCCGGAAAGGGCACGGCCCTGTTTTGCGGGCCTGCGAGAGCTGCGGGACCGGATTGCCGCCGATGCCATCCCGAACGTCGCGATGCGGGAGCTCTCCATGGGGATGACGGACGACTTCGAGGTGGCCGTCGAGGAGGGCTCCACGATCGTCCGGATCGGCCGCGCGATCTTCGGAGAGCGGAAGTAAGGAGTGATTCCAAAAATCCCCCTTCATCCCCCTTTTACAACGGGGGAAAAGAGGGGGATTTTCTTGTTTGTGCCTTGTTGCTTGTTTCTACCCTATACCCGAGACCCGAACCCCTAGACCCCGGACTTTCCTTTATACAGGAACCGCTCGAAGAACCGGTGAAAGAGGGTCCACTCCGAGTCCTCGGCGCCCGAGTTGCCGATGAACTCCTGGAAGGCCATCACCTTGGCGTCGAGGTCGTCGACGAAGTGGACGATGAGGGCCTCCACGGTCTTGGGCCGCTTGGGGGAGCCGAAATCGAGCTCGCCGTGATGGGCAAGGATCACGTGCTTGAGCTCCAGGGCCAGGTCCGCCGGGAACCCCTCGATCGACGCGATCTTCCGGTCAAGCATCTCGACCCCGAGCAGGATGTGCCCCACGAGCCGCCCCGGTGTCGAGTAGTCGATGGCCCGGTCGTAGGTGAACTCCTGGATCTTGCCGATGTCGTGCAGGATGCCACCGGCGATCAGCATGTCCCGGCTCGTCGCGGGGTAGTGCCGCGCCAGGAAGTCCAGGATCTTCACCATGGACAGCGTGTGCTCCAGCAGCCCCCCGAGGTAGGCGTGGTGGAATCCCTTCGCGGCGGGGGCCCGCTTGAGGCGCGCGGCCAGCTCCGCGTCGTCCAGGAAGCCCGCCAGAAGTTTCTTCAGCCAGGGGTTCTCCACGGTGCCCGCATACCCGGCAAGCGCGGAGTACATCGCCTCCACGTCGCCCTTCGTGCAGGGGAAGTAGTCCCAGGGATCGATCCCGTGCTCGTCCATCTTGCGGATATCCAGGACGGCCAGCTGTGTGGCGTCGCGGTAGCTCACCGCGCGGCCCTGCACGGCGACGATGTCGCCCTTGCGGAAGAGCGGGTCGAGGGCCGCCACGTTGTCCCACACGCGCCCCTCGATGTCCCCCGTCCGGTCGCGGAGCTTCACGCTGAGATAGGGCGCCCCTTTCTGCGAGTAGGCGAGATTCTTTTCCATGACGAGAAAGGATGCCTTGATTTTTTCTCCGGCTTTGATGTCTTTCACAAATAAGGATTTCATCCTGTTCCTTTCCGATTTTATTTCCCGACGCACGGCCGCTGTCCTTGGATGCGTCCAATGCGCTTTTCGTGCGTCCGAGTCGCAGGGCAGGGTTCTGACTGCGAGTTGAGACAACATAGGTAACCGCTCTTGGCGAAGCGAAGCGGCCGCAGCGCTAACTGGTTGAGCCCGAAGGGCGAGTTACTGCGCCTGCAGCGTAGCGAGCCTTACCGGCCGTTGAAAAATAACCGTCTGCTTCGTTGCCCTCGTCCCTCGTCGTTCGACGTACACCCAAGTACGCCTCGCTCCTTGGGATGTCGGGCGCCTTGCATCCGGCCATTTTTAAACGGCCATCAAACAAGAAATCAGAGCGGTCGAAGAGGTCTCAACTCGCAGGAAGAACGCTGTCCTACGGCGAGCTAGACTCTTTTCCCGCGTAGACGATGAACGTCCCCCCCCGCACGTACCCGATGATCGCGATTCCCAGGCCTTCCGCCAGCGCGACGGCCCTCGAGGTGGCCGCCGAGTGCGAGACGATGCACGGGACGCCCATCCGCCGGGCCTTGGCGACGATCTCCGAGGAGACGCGGCCCGTCGTCAGCAGGAGCTTGTCGTCGAGGTCGACCCTCTCGAGGAGCGCCCAGCCGCAGAGCATGTCGATCGTGTTGTGGCGCCCGATGTCCTCCCGCGCCGTGAGGATTCCCTTCGTCCCCGCGATGGCCGAGCAGTGGGTGCCTCGCGTGCGTTCGTGGACGGCCGTGGCAGCAAGCAGCGCATCCATGAGATCCCGGATCGACCGCGCATCGAGTTCCGGGCAGGCCGCCGCGCCCGTCTTCCGCCCGCCCGGCGGCTCGAGCGTGCGGCTTCCCCGGGCACCGCTCGAGGCGATCGTCCGTGCCGCCGCGGCGGGAAGCGCCCTCCCCCGGCACCTCCTCGTCCGGATCTCGACCCGGCCCGGCCTGAAGGCCATCCTCACGATGTCCGAGGCCTTTTCGATCAGGCCTTCCTGCTTCAGGAACCCTGCGGCGAGCTCCCGCAGGTGGATCCCCGCGCAGGCGATCGTCACGACGGAGCGGCCGTCGGCGACGACCTCCAGCAACTCCTCGCGCACCACGTCCACCCCGACGGTGCGGAACCGCTTCCCGTCGAAGCGGCGCAGGCGGAGCCGATCGATCCCTTCCGCGGAGGTCTTTTTTCTCATCGCTAACGCTTCTCCCTCAGCGTCCGGTGATCGCCCACGCGGATCGTGAGCCGGGTCGCGTCGAAATATTCCATCAGGGGGATGATGTACTTGCGTGACAGCCCCGTGAGGTCCTTGAAGGTGGCAGGTGTGGCCTTCCCGGCCTTCACGAGAGCCGCCGTGTAATCCTCCCTGAGCCTGTTGAGCGGCCCGCTGTGGAAGTAGAGATCCTCGGTGACCTTCACGAGGACCCCCTCGTTGAGAAGGACCCCAAGGACGCTGAGGACCTCGGCCTTCTTGCCGCCCAGCGTGTCCATGACTTCTTTGACGGAGGGTGCCGTGAGGCCCGCATCGCGGTAGATCGTCTCGATCCGGCCTCCCAGGTCCCCGAGGCTGCCCTTGAGGTCGACCCGGTGGGAGGCGAGCCGGACGTGCTCCCGGTCGGCCAGGATCTTCTTCTCGTTTTCCAGCTCCTTCAGGGCCATGTTGTAGAGCCGGCCGTCGATCTCCTGGCCGGCCGTCATCCTGAGCTCTTCCTTGGGCACGCCTTCCTTGAGAGGAAACCGTTCGTGGTATTGCCCGATTTCCTGCAGCAGCGCCTCCTTCAACTGCTGGTAAGCGGGGAACGAGACGATCCGCGTTTCCTCCCGGTCGATGCGGAGCAGGGCCTTCTTCTCGGCCATGTCCTTCAGGACCCGGCTCAGGCCGGCCAGCGGGATTCCCGTCCGGACGGCCAGCCGGCTCGACGTGAGCCCCTGGACCCCCGCGCGCCCCAGGATCACGGCAGCACGCTCCGACTCGGTGCCCGTCCGGAGCGCATCCAACTCGGCGGCAAACCGGTCCTTCCCCTTTTTCTGCTTCACCGCATCGGGATCGAGGATCTCCCCGCCGCCCACCGTGCGGATGGGCGAGTAGCTGCGGATGACAAAGCGGTCCCGGGCCATGGACACGACGGGCGCCTCCAGCAGGAGCTGCGCGTGGACTCGCTCCCCCGGCTTGAGTTCCTCCCGGTCGAGAAGGATGACCCGGGCCATGATCTCGCTCGTTCCCGCGTGGAAACGCACGAGCGCCCGGTTCTTCATCACCCGCCCGGCGCCCTTGAGGTACTCGAGGTACACGTCGAGCCTCTCCGAGGGCTCGAAGATGCCGGGGTGGGCCACCACGTCGCCCCGGTTGAGAACGGCACGCTCGATGCCCTGCAGGTTGATGGCGGTCCGCCGGCCGGCCTCGGCGCTCTCCTGCGACTCGTTGTGAACCTGGATGCCGCGGACCTTGGCGTGGATGCGCTGGGGGAGGATTTCCACGGTGTCGCCCACGCTCACCCGGCCGGACACCAGGGTCCCCGTCACGACGCTGCCGAAACCCTTCATGGTAAAGACCCGGTCGACGGAAATCCGGAAGAGGCCGCTGTCTCCCCGCTCACCGATGCGAAGGGCGAGTTCCTCGATGGCGGCCGCAAGCTCTGCGATCCCTTCCCCCGTGACCGCGGATACCGGGACGATCGGCGCCCCGTCGAGAAAGGTCGTCTTCATGAACTGGCGGATGTCGTCCTGCACGAGGGAGAGCCAGTCGGCGTCGACGAGGTCGGTCTTGGTGAGCGCAATGACGCCGTTGCGGATCCCGAGCAGGGTGCAGATGTCGAGGTGCTCGCTCGTCTGGGGCATGACGCCCTCGTCGGCGGCGATCACGAGGAGCACCAGGTCGATCCCGGTGGCGCCCGCCACCATGTTCTTGACGAACTTCTCGTGCCCCGGCACGTCGACGACCCCGAGGGTGCCGCCGCTCTTCAGGGGAAGGGAGGCAAAGCCCAGCTCGATCGTGATGCCCCGCTCCTTCTCCTCCTTCAGGCGGTCCGTGTCCACGCCGGTGAGGGCCTTGACGAGCGAGGTCTTCCCGTGATCGACGTGGCCGGCCGTGCCGAGAATGATGTGCTTCATGAATAGACGTCCTGGGGGCGCGCTTCCCGCGCGAACAGGCTATGAGATAACAGAAATCCGCCCCTTACTCAATCCCAACGTTGCAGGGTTCGGGTATAGGGTTTCGGGTATAGGGTCCGAAGGTACTGAATCTTTTTAAAGAAATTCCCTTTCCTTCCCGATGCCCGATCCCCGAGACCCGATACCCCTCTTCATGAAGGTTGCACTTCGCAACTTCATCCTTTATATATGCCCCCATGAGAATCCTCGGGATCGATTACGGCGAGAAGCGCATCGGGCTGGCCCTCTCCGACGAGATGGAGATGACGGCACGGGGGCTTTCCGTCATCGAGCGGTGGTCGAAGGAAAAGGACCTGGGGGCGATCGCCGCGTCCGTGTTCGAACACGGCGTCGGCGCCATCGTCGTGGGCTACCCCCTGCGACTCGACGGCACGGCGGGGATCCAGTGCGATAAGGTCGACCGCTTCATCGCCGCCCTCCGGGATGTGGTTTCCGTTCCCGTCATCGCCTGGGACGAAACCCTTTCGACAAAAGAGGCCGAGGGGCTGATGCGCGAGGTGGGTGTGAAGCGAAAGAAAAAACGGGGCATGGTGGACCGGATCGCCGCCGCTGTGATCCTGCAGGACTACCTGAACCGCAAGTCGCGCCGGGGGGGCGGCGATCCATGAAATTAGACCGGTTCCGCCTGAACCGCCTTTTTGTCCTCGTGCTCGTCGCCATGGCGGGCATCTCTGCCGCCCTGTGGGTTCAGGGCTCCGCCACCGCCCCGGGCACGGCGGACGAGACGCTCACCGTGTACATCCCCCGGGGCGCCCCCTTTGCCCAGGTCGTGAACATCCTCGAACAGAATGGCCTCGTGCGCAGCCGGCTCTTTTTCCGCGCCCTGGGCTATTTTTACAGCGCCCCCAAGCAGATCAAGGCCGGAGAGTACGAATTCACCCGCGCCATGACGCCCGGAGAGATACTGAAAAAACTCGTCGACGGCGACGTGAAGAAGCACTCCATCGTGGTGCCCGAGGGCTTCACGGTGAGGAAAATCGCCGCCCGCCTGGCGGCAGAGGGCATCGTCGAGGAGAAGGAGTTTTTGCGGCTGGCCCGGGACCGGAACGTACTGGCCTCGCTGAACATCCCCGGCCCGAGCGCAGAGGGCTTTCTCTTCCCCGACACGTACAACTTCGAGCGGGGCCTCGATGCCGCCGCGATCCTGCAGAAGATGGCGGGACAGTTCCGCGCGAAGGTGACGGCGGAGATGATCGCGAGGGCCGGGGCGCAGGGATTCACCCTCGTTCAGTGGGTGACGCTCGCCTCGATCATCGAGAAGGAAACGGGGCTGAAAAGCGAGATGCCGCTCGTGGCGGCCGTCTTCCGCAACCGCCTGCAGAAGAAGATGCCGCTGCAGAGCGATCCCACGGTGATCTACGGCATCGCAGATTTCGACGGAAATTTGACGCGGCGCCACCTGGAGCGCCAAAATCCCTACAACAGCTACCTCAACCGGGGACTGCCGCCGGGCCCGATCTGCAGCCCCGGGCTGGACGCCCTGCAGGCGGCCCTGAACCCCGCACCGGTTGCCTACCTCTACTTCGTTTCCCGCAATGACGGGACCCACCAGTTCTCCGAGTCGTTGTCGGAGCACAGCCGTGCCGTCCGGAAATTTCAAATCAATCGAAAATCCAGCGGAAATTAAAGTTTTTTCTTGACAGGGATGGAAGACGGCCCTACTATTGCATCCAGGTGGAGCAAAGTGGATGATTGTGGAGGAGTCTCTCGCATGTCCGTGTTTCGGGGGAGATATTACCATACGATCGACGACAAAGGAAGAATCATCTTCCCCGCCAAGCTCCGCGAGGTCTTCGCAGAGAAGTACGACAACCGGATGGTGATCACGAACTGGGACGGCTACCTCATGGCCTTCCCCTTCGACGAGTGGCAGATCCTCGAAGAGAAAATCTCCCATCAATCCATTCTCAAGAAAGAAGTCCGCGCGTTTCAGCGCTTTTTCATGTCCGGGGCGGTGGACTGCACCTTCGACAGCCAGGGGCGCATCCTGGTTCCCCCGCCGCTTCGCGAGTACGCCAAGCTGGAGAAAGACATCGTCCTGGCCGGCATGGTCCGGGTCATCGAGATCTGGAGCAAGGAACGATTCGAGGAAGAGATCCGCAAGTCCGGCGAAAGCATCGAGAGCTTCAGCGATTACATGGCCGACCTGGGAATCTGACGGGCCAGCTCCCCTGGCGTGATTCCCGCGTCCGCTTCCACCCGCGATCCTTGAAAAGAACGATGAACGACGCAGGAGCGCCATCCGCATACCACGAACCGGTTCTACTGAACGAGGTTCTCGAGTCGCTCAGCCTGAAGCCGGGCGGCATCTACGTGGATGGCACCCTCGGCGGCGGCGGGCACGCCAGAGGCATTCTCGCCGCCACGTCCCCTGACGGCATCCTGGTCGGGATCGACCGGGACGACGACGCCCTCGCAGAGTCAGGGCGGGTCCTCGAGCCCTTCGGCCGGCGCGCGATGCTCGTCAAGGGCAACTACGCCGACCTGGAGGACATCCTCACAGGTCTCGGGATCGGCCGGGTCGACGGCATCGTGCTCGATCTCGGGGTCTCGTCGCACCAGCTCGAGACGACCGAGAGGGGCTTCAGCTTCTCGAAACCCGCGCCGCTCGACATGCGGATGGACCGGGAAGCAAGGACGACCGCGAGGGACCTGGTGAACCGGGCCGACGCGCGGGAGATCGAGCGGATCCTGCGCGACTACGGCGAGGAGCTGCTGGCCGGGCACATTGCGCGGGCCATCGTCGAGAGGAGGAAGACGGCGCCGATCGAAACGACGGACGAGCTCGCGGGCATCATCGCCTCGGTCATGCCGGCCCGGATGCGCCACGGCAGGATCCACCCCGCGACGCGGAGCTTCCAGGCGCTCCGGATCGCCGTCAACGACGAACTGACGAGCCTCCACCGGGGCATCGCCGCGGGGATAGACTCGTTGAAGGAAGGCGGGCGGTTTTCCGTCATCACCTTCCATTCGCTGGAAGACCGGATGGTCAAGGATCTCTTCCGCGACGCCTCGCGGGGGTGCACCTGCCCTGCCGATCTTCCCGTCTGTGCCTGCGGGGGCAAACCGCGCCTCCGGGTCCTCACCCGGAAGCCCGTCCGCCCCGGCGAGTGGGAGATGGAGCAAAACCCCCGGGCGCGCAGCGCGAAACTGAGAACCGCAGAAAGGGTGGGATGATGCCGGTAGCAAAGGTGGCACGGCCCAGGGCAACGATGGAGGTCAGAGAGAGCGCGGGCCTGCGCGTCCCCACGCTCATCCTTTCACTGCTCGTGCTGGTGGCCGTGGCGCTCGTCTACGTCTGGTCCCATCTCCACAACACGCAGCTCAAGTACCAGATCGCCGAGGAAATGTCCGTCCGGGACAACCTCACAGAGGAGAACCGCAGGCTCAAGGTGGAAATCGCCACGCTGAAGTCGCCCCAGCGGATCGAGTCCATCGCCCGGGACAAGCTCAAGCTCCAATACCCCGAACGGGAGCAGGTGGTCCTGATCAAATGAACGGGAAGCCGAGAAAATGGTTCCGCTTCCGGATCGCCACGATGCTGGCGCTCTTCCTGGTGCTGTTCTGCGCGCTCGTCTTCCGCGCCTTCCACCTGCAGATTATGACGGGGAAGACCTACAAGACCCTCGCGGAAAAGCAGCACCAGAAGGCCCTCCAGCTCTACCCGGAGCGCGGCATCATCTACGACCGCAACGGCGAGAAGCTTGCCGCGAGCATCCTCGCGGACTCCGTGTTCGCCGACCCCTCCAAGATCGACGACGTCGACGAGGCGGCCGCCCAGCTGGCCGCCGTGACGGGCCAGCCGAGAAAGGCGATCGCCCAGCAAATCGCCAAGTCGAAGAACTTCTGCTGGGTGGCCCGCATGATCACCCCCGCCCAGTCCGAGCAGATCAAGAAGCTCAAAATGGAAGGGGTCTACCTGATCCAGGAACCCAAGCGCTTCTATCCGAACCGGGAACTGGCCGGCCAGCTCATCGGCTTCGTGGGGATGGACTCCAACGGCCTCGAGGGCCTCGAGATGCGTTACGACGGCTACCTGCGGGGCGAGCCGGAGAAGATCCTCTGGGGCCGCGACGCCCGGGGCAAGAAGCTCTACATGCCCGAGCGCTCCGTCACGGGCAAAAAGGACGAGCAGTTGAGCCTCGTCCTGACCCTCGACAGCCGCATCCAACACGCCGTGGAGTCGAACCTGAAGGAGGCCGTGCTGCGGACCCGAGCCCGGGGCGGTTTCATCATCGTCATGGACCCCCGCACGGGCGAGATCCTCGCCATGGCCAACAACCCCGTCTTCAACCCGAACGCCTACGTCAGCGCCACGGCCGACCAGAAGCGCAACAAGGCCATCACGGACTGCTTCGATCCCGGCTCCACCTTCAAGCCCTTCCTGGTGGCCGCCGCCATCGAGGAAGGCGCCGTGAAGGAGACGGACCGTTTCTACTGCGAAAACGGCGCCTACCGCGTGGCCAACGCGACCTTCCACGAGGCCAACCGCAAGCGGCACGGCGTGCTCACGGTGCGGGAGATCCTGAAATACTCGAGCAACATTGGCTCCGTGAAGATCTCCGAGAAACTGGGCAGGGAGAAATTCCACCGCTACATCAAGAACTTCGGGTTCGGCCAGAAGACCAACATCGAGCTTCCCGGCGAGATCTCGGGCCTGCTGCGGCCCTGGCAGAACTGGACGCAGGTCGACACCTCCACGGTCGCCTTCGGCCAGGGCATCTCCGTGACGGCCATCCAGCTCGTCTCGGCCCTGTCCGCCATCGCCAACGACGGGGTGCTCATGCAGCCCCACATCGTGAAGAAATTCGTGGACGCCAACGGCGAGACGGTCCGGGAGTTCGCCCCCACCCCCGTGCGCCGCGTGATCTCCACCGAGACGGCCCGGAGGATGACGACCATGCTGACCAACGTCGTGGGCGAGCAGGGCGGCACGGGCAAGAACGCGGCGCTCGTGAACGTGGACGTGGCCGGCAAGACGGGCACGGCCCAGAAGTTCGACTTCGCGCACAAGCGCTTCTCCAGCGAGCGGGTCCGTACCTCCTTCATGGGCTTCTTCCCCTCCGAGAACCCCCGCTTCGTCATGCTCGTCTCCATAGACGAGCCGCAGCTCCACAAGTGGGGCGGCGAGGCGGCCGCGCCCGTTTTCAAGTCCATCTCCCAGCAGCTCATCCGCTGCTTCGAGCACGACATCGGGGAGACACCCCCCGTGCAGGAAAAGGAAATCAACACGGGCGCCCGAATCCAGCTCGTGTCGACCCCCGCGGCGATCCCGGCGGCCGGCGCCGCCGCGGAAGAAGAGGCCGTCATGCCCGACTTCCGGGGGATGACGGTCCGGCAGGCCCTGAAGGCGGCCCAGGAAAAGGGCCTCACCATGACTGTCACGGGCAGTGGCTGGGCCGTCAGCCAGAAGCCGGCGGCGGGCAGCCCGCTCAAGGGCCACCGGTCGTGCACCGTATCCTTCAGCACAGGGGATTGAGAGGCCGACGTGGATCTGCTTGACCTGCTTGAGAATGTGGATGTCCTGGAGGTTCACGGGACGCGGGCGCGGGAGATCGAGGGCATCTGCTTCGACTCGCGCCGCTGCGGCGAAGGGTTCCTGTTCGTGGCCGTCCCGGGGGCCAAGTTCGACGGCCACCTCTTCGTTCCCGAGGCGGTGAGGCGAGGGGCGAAGGCCGTCGTCTATGACCGGGAGATCGCCCGGCACGCCAGCTACACCGCCATCCGGGTCCTCGACAGCCGCCGCGCCCTGGGGGTGCTGGGCCGGAACTTCTTCGGGAACCCCTCGGGCTCGATCGGCCTCGTCGGGGTGACGGGCACCAACGGGAAGACCACCGTCACCTACCTGCTTGAGTCCATCCTGCGGGAAGCGGGACACGAGCCGGGCGTGATCGGCACCGTCAACTACCGGTGGGGCTCGACCGTGACGGCCGCCTCGCACACGACCCCCGAATCCTTCGAGCTGCAGCGCCTGCTCGCAGGGATTCGCGACGCCGGCGTCACCCACGTGGTCATGGAGGTCTCCTCCCACGCGCTCGAGCTGAGAAGGGTGGAGGACTGCGCGTTCGACTGCGGCATCTTCATGAACCTCTCGCAGGACCACCTCGACTTCCACGGCACCATGGAGGCCTACTACGCTTCAAAGAAGCGTTTCTTCACGGACCTGCTGGCGGGCGAGAAGAACGGCCGCAGGCAGGGGCGGATCATCAACCTCGACGACCCCTGGGGCCAGAGGCTCTCCGACGAGCTCGGGGCCAAGGGCCTGACGACCTTCGGCATCGACTCGATCGCCTTCGTCCAGGCCCGGGACGTGGAGTACGACCTCGGCGAGATCCGGGCGGAGATCGAAACCCCGGCGGGCTCGTTCCCGATCCGGGCGCCCTTCATCGGAAAGTTCAACCTCTCGAACATCCTGGCGGCCACGGCGGCGGCCTTCCACCTGGGGATCCCGCTCTCGGCGATCCAGCGGGGCATCGAGACCGCCAAGCCGGTTCCGGGACGGCTCGAGAAGATCAGCGGGCCCGGCGAGCCCGCCGTCTTCGTCGACTACGCCCACTCGGAGGACGCCCTGCGACGGGTGCTCCAGAACCTTGCCCGCTTCCGCAAAGGCCGGATCATCACCGTCTTCGGCTGCGGCGGGGACCGCGACCGCGGCAAGCGTCCGCTCATGGGCCGGGCCGCCGCCGAGGGAAGCGACCGGGTCGTCGTCACCTCCGACAACCCGCGCTCCGAGGAACCGCTGGCGATCATCGGGGAGATCGAGGGCGGGATCGACCCCGCCGTGATGAGGAAGACCGACCCGGCGGGCCTCGGCGCCGGCGACAAGCTCTACACCGTGGTGGCGGACCGGCGGGCGGCCATCGGCCTGGCCGTGGACATCGCCGCCCCCGGGGACATCGTGCTCATCGCCGGCAAGGGCCACGAGGACTACCAGATCCTCGGGCAGCATACGGTTCCCTTCGACGACAGGACCGTGGGCCGCGAGGCCCTGGACCGGAAGAAAGGGCGGACGGCGTGACGAGAATCGAGACCCCCCGACTCACGCTGCAAGACGTGATGACGGCCACGGGCGGAACCCTTGTGCGGCGCGGCCGGGCCGACGTCTTCGACGGGGTCTCGACGGACTCGCGGACCCTCGCGGCCGGCAGCCTCTTCGTGCCCCTGAAGGGCCCCCGGTTCGACGGCCACGACTACCTTGCACAGGCCGCTGGCGCAGGCGCCGCGGGGGTTCTCGTGGAGCGGGGCCGGGAGGGCCTCGTGAAGGGCCTCGCCGCGGGGACGGCGGCCGTCTCCGTTTCGGACACGCTCACGGCGCTGGGGGACCTGGCCAGGTTCTGGCGCAGCCGATTCGCCATCCCCGTCGTGGGACTCACCGGCAGCACCGGGAAGACGACGACGAAGGAGATGGCGGCCGCCATCATGGGGCGGGAGAAGAACCTGCTGAAAAACGAGGGCAACCTCAACAACCTCGTGGGGCTGCCGCTGACGATCTTCCGGATGAACGCGGCCCACGAGGCCGCCGTCCTCGAGATGGGGACGAACCGCCGGGGCGAGATCGCCCGCCTCACCGAGATCGCATCTCCCACCGTGGGCCTCGTCACCAACGTGGGGCCGGCGCACCTCGAGGGGCTCCAGTCCCTCGAGACGATCCGGGAGGAGAAAGGGGACCTCTACCGCGTCATGGACGGCCGGGGCACGGCGGTCATCAACCTCGATGACCCCCTGCTGGCCCCGTGGGCGGCGCAGTGGAAAGGCAGGAAGATCACCTTCGGGATCGACGCCGACGCCGACGTGACGGCCTCCCGCATCGCCCACGAGGCCGAGAGGGGCACCGTGTTCACTCTCCTTGCCGAGGGCGTCTCGCGGGAGATCCTGCTTCCGGTCCTGGGGTTTCACAACGTCTCGAACGCCCTGGCCGCGGCGGCCGCGGCGCTCGGCGCGGGACTCGGCTTCGACGCGATTTGCCAGGGGCTCATGGCCTTTCGGCCCGTGGGCGGGCGCATGGAGGTCTACCGGCTGAAGAACGGCGCCTGCCTCATCGACGACACGTACAACGCGAACCCCGCCTCGGTGGCGGCCGCCCTCAAGACCCTGCAGGGGCTCAAGGGTGAGTGCAAGAGCACGGTCATCCTGGGCGACATGCTCGAACTGGGAGACGAGGCGGAGCGGTACCACGAGGAGATCGGCCGGGCCGTCGTTGAAACCGGGGTCGGCAAGGCCTATCTCCGGGGGGATTTCGCCCGGTCGACGGCAAAGGGGGCCCTGAAGCGGGGGATGAAGGGCGACCAGATCCTCGTCGACCTCTCCACCGAGGAGACGGTGGCCCACCTGAAGGCCTGCCTCCGGACGGGCGACTGGGTCCTCGTCAAGGGCTCGCGAAAGATGAAGATGGAAGAAATCGTCCAGGCGATACTGGGCGCGATCGGGGTTGCAAAGTGAGAAGGACCTGTGATAGGGATACGACCTCAATCTGTAGGGGCAGGATGCCCCTGTATCCCCAACTGCTTGTGCACCGGGTTGGGGTTTTGTATTTTGGAGGTCCGGCGAATTGATCTATCACCTGCTGTATCCGCTTCACGAGACCATCTCGTACTTCAACGTGTTCCGGTACATCACGTTCCGGACGATCTACGCGGCGATCACGGCGCTCGTCATCTGCTTTGTCGTCGGCCCCTGGCTCATCCGCAAGCTCGAGTCGCTGCAGATCGGGCAGTCCATCCGCGAGGACGGTCCCGACACGCACCAGGCCAAGTCGGGCACGCCCACCATGGGCGGCATCATGATCATCTTCTCCGTGGTGGTCTCGACGCTGCTGTGGGCGAACCTGACCAACGACTTCGTCTGGATGCTGATCGCCGTCACGGTCGGCTTCGGCCTCATCGGCTTCTTCGACGATTTCCAAAAGCTCACGAAGCGCAACAGCAAGGGGATCTCGGGGCGGACGCGGCTCGTCCTGGAATTCGCCATCGCCCTGTTCATCGGGGTCATCCTCTACCTCAAGCCGAATTTCAGCGAGGCGATCACGATCCCCTTCTTCAAGACCATGCTGCCGGACCTGGGCTGGGGCTACGTCCTCTTCACGGCCTTCGTGATCGTCGGGGCCGCCAACGCCGTGAACCTCACCGACGGCCTCGACGGCCTGGCCCTCGGGCCCGCGCTGATCTGCTTCATCACGTACCTGCTCTTCGCCTACTTCGCCGGCAACGCGAGGATCTCCGGGTACCTGCAGATCCCCTACGTGCCGGGGACGGGGGAGCTGTCCATCTTCTGCGGGGCCATGGTGGGGGCCTGCCTGGGGTTTCTCTGGTACAACACCTACCCGGCGCAGATTTTCATGGGCGACGTGGGGTCGCTCTCCCTGGGCGGGGCCCTGGGCACCCTGGCCATCGTGACCAAGCAGGAGCTGCTGCTGGCCATCGTGGGCGGGATCTTCGTGCTGGAGACCGTGTCGGTCATCTTCCAGGTGGGCTGGTTCAAGATCTCCAACGGCAAGCGCATCTTCCGCATGGCGCCCATCCACCACCACTTCGAGCTGAAGGGGTGGGCGGAACCGAAGGTCATCGTGCGGTTCTGGATCATCTCGATCATCCTGGCCCTCGTGGCCATCAGCACGCTGAAGCTGAGGTAGGAACGCATCGTGGAGATGAAGGACAAAAACATTCTCGTCATCGGCCTCGGGAAAACGGGGATCGCCGCGGCGCGCTTCGCGGCCGAGCGGGGCGCGGCCGTCACCGCGACCGACGAGAAGCCAGAAGCGGATCTCCGGGAGGCCCTCGGAGCCCTCGAAGGGCTGCCGCTACGGGTGTTCACGGGCGGCACGGATCCGGCGCTCGTCGTCGGCAGGGACCTCGTCGTGCCCTCGCCCGGGGTGCCGCCCTTCAACTCCCTGATCCGCGAGGCCGAACAGCGGGGTATCCCCGTCGTGAGCGAGACAGAACTGGCCTTCCGGTTCCTGCGGGTGCCCGTCATCGCCATCACCGGCACGAACGGCAAGACGACGGTGACGACCCTCGTCGGCCACATCCTCGCGAAGGCGGGCAAGCGGGCCTTCGTGGGGGGCAACATCGGCAGCCCGCTCATCGGCTACGTCGGGGGCCCGCAGGACGACGACTGGGCCGTCCTGGAACTGAGCAGTTTCCAGCTCCAGCGGATCGAGACGTTCCGGGCGCGGGTGGCGGTGCTCCTCAACACGGCCCCCGATCACCTGGACTACCACGCCGATTACGCGGAGTACCGCCGGGCCAAGGAGCGGATCTTCGAGAACCAGCAGCCGGGAGACCTGGCCGTCCTCAACGCCGACGAGCCCGGGTCGACGGCGCTGGCGGGACGGCTCAAGGCCCGGGTGGCGTTTTTCAGCTCCACGGGCGTGCCCTACGAGGGGATGGGCCTCCGCGGCGGTGAGATCGTGTGCCGCACGGGCGGCCGCGAGGCCGAGAGCTACCCCCTGACGATGATCCGGATACCCGGCCGGCACAACGCGGAGAACGTGATGGCTGCCGTGATGGCCGCGCGGTACGCAGGCTGCGCGCCCGGCGTGATCGCCGAGGCCGTGGCGGGCTTCGCGGGTCTTGCACACCGGATCGAGTTCGCCGGCGAAAAGGGCGGGGTTTCCTTCTACGACGACTCGAAGGGGACGAACGTGAGCGCCGTGGCGAGGGCCCTGGAGGCCTTCGAGAAGCCCGTGATCCTGCTCCTGGGGGGACGCGACAAGAACGGCGACTTCGAGACTCTCGAGCCGCTCGTCCGCCGGCGCGTCAAGGAGATGGTCCTCTTCGGCGAGGCCCGCGGGCGCATCGGCGAGAGGATCGGGGGCCTCGTGAAGACGCAAACGGCCGCCACGCTGAGAGAGGCCGTTCACACGGCCTATGCCGACGCCGCCCCCGGCGACGTGGTGCTGCTCTCCCCGGGGTGCGCGAGCTTCGACGAGTTTCGCAGCTACGCCCACCGGGGCGACGTGTTCAAAGAAACCGTGAACCGGCTTGAAAACGGAAAAACGGCGGCACGGAGGACCTGATTCCCATGGAGATGCCCGCGAGGGGAAGACGCCCCGACTTCATCCTGTTCTTCATCGTGCTCGTGCTGATCGCCTTTGGCACCGTGATGATCTACAGCTCGAGCTACATGCTCGCCCTGCAGAAGTACGGCGACGGGTACTTCTTCCTCAAGAAACAGATCCTGTTCCTCGTGATCGGGCTCGCGATCATGATTGCGCTCATGAAGATGCCCTACACGTGGCTGCGCGGGGTTGCCTACGCGGCGATGGGGGCCTCCCTGGTGCTCCTGGCGGTGATCTTCATCCCGGGCATCGGCGTGACGAAGGGCGGGGCCAGGCGATGGCTCAACCTCGGGGTTTTCACCTTCCAGGTGGCCGAGCTCGTGAAGGTCCTCGTCGTCGTCTTTTTGGCCCACTACCTGACGCGCAAGTCGGCCCACATCCAGGAATTCGTGAAGGGGTTCCTCGTGCCGCTGGCCGTCGTGATGGTTCCCGTGGCGCTCATCGTGAGACAGCCCGACTTCGGATCGGCCGTGCTGATCGTGGCCGTGGCCCTGTCGATCCTCTACATCGCGGGGGCACGCTTCCGCTACCTCGCCGGGTCGGTGCTGGCCCTCGTCCCCGTGGCGGTGACCCTCGTCATGATGAAGGGGTACCGGATGGATCGCTGGAACACCTTCCTCGATCCCTGGAAAGACCCGCAGCACAAGGGGTTCCAGATCATCCAGTCCTTTCTGTCCTTCGGGTCGGGGGGGCCTTTCGGCGTGGGGCTGGGCGACGGGATGCAGAAGCTCTTCTACCTGCCCGAGCCGCACACGGACTTCATCCTCTCCATCATCGCCGAGGAGAGCGGTTTCATCGGGATCTGCACGGTCATCGTGCTCTTCGGGCTGCTGATCTTCCGGGGCTTCGTCATCGCCTTCCGCGTGCAGGACACCTTCGGGAGCCTCCTGGCTTCGGGAATCACGATCCTGCTGGCGATGGAGGCCTTTATCAATATCGCGGGCGTCATGGGGCTCATCCCCACGAAGGGCATGGCCCTGCCCTTCCTCTCGTACGGGGGGACGGCGCTCATCGTGAGCTGCATGGCCGTTGGAATCTTGCTGAACCTGTCGACGTACCAGAAGTCGACACCGCGGGGGACCGCACCGTGAGGATCGCGATCGCAGGGGGAGGCACGGGAGGGCACCTCTTCCCCGGGGTGGCCATCGCGGAAGAGTTCCGCAGGCGCGACAGGAACAGCAACGTTCTTTTCATCGGAACGAAGCGAGGGCTGGAGGCCCGGGTGCTCCCCCCGATCGGCTTTGACCTGGCCACGCTCGACGTCGAGGGCGTCAAGGGCCGGGGCCTCGTGCGGTCCGTCGCGGCCCTGGCGAAGATCCCGCGGAGCCTGCTCCAGTCGAGGCGGATCATCCGCGGGTTCGCCCCGGACATCGTGATCGGCGTCGGGGGCTACGCCTCGGGGCCGGCCGTGCTGGCGGCCCACTTCATGGGCCTGCCCACGGCGATCGCAGAGCAGAACGCCATCCCGGGCGAGACCAACAGGATTCTCGGGCGCTTTGCGGACCGCATCTTCGTGAGCTTCCCCGAGACGGCGCGGCGGTTCCGTCCCGACCGGGTCCGGGTCACGGGAAACCCCATCCGGGCGGCCATCGCCGGGGGCGAGCGGCGCTCCAGAAATCCGGGCGAGCCGTTCACGGTCCTCGTCTTCGGGGGGAGCCAGGGCGCGCACCGGATCAACCTGGCGGTCCTGGAGGCGCTTCCCCACCTGGCGGACATGAAGGAGAGGCTCCGAATCATCCACCAGACGGGTAAGGACGACCTCGAAATGGTGAAGAAAGGATACGGCGATCAGTCGATGGGGGCGGAGGTGCTGCCCTTCATCACGGATATGGCGTCGGCCTACGGGAAGGCCGACCTGCTCGTCTGCCGGGCGGGGGCCACGTCGATCGCCGAGATCACGGCAAGCGGCAAGGCAGCAATCTTCATCCCCTTTCCCCATGCCGTGAACGACCACCAGACGAAAAACGCCGAACTCCTTGTCAACAGGGGCGCAGCCGAACTGATCCTCGAGAGTAACCTCTCGGGGGAGAGCCTCTCGGGGGTCATCCGGCGACTCGCAGGGAACCCGGCGGTCATCGAGGATATGGGGCGCAAGGCCGGGGAGCTCGGCAACGCCCGTGCCGCGGCGGACATCGTGGACGAGTGCATCGCCCTGGTAGAAGGCAAGAGAGCCTGAGCCAACGGGCAGGACGGAACAGACCGAATAGACGGAACAGACCGACATGCAGAACGGCATTCAAAAAGACCTGATGAAACGAAAAGTCCAGCGGATCCACTTCGTGGGGATCGGCGGAATCGGCATGAGCGGGATCGCCGAGGTGCTCCTCAACCTGGGCTACTCCGTGAGCGGCTCGGACCTCATGGAGTCCGACACGACGCAGCGGCTCTCCTCCCTGGGGGCCCGCATCCACTACGGCCACCGGGAGTCGAACCTCGAGACGGCCGACGTGGTCGTTACCTCCACGGCCGTCAGGGCCGACAACCCCGAGGTCCGGGAGGCCCACCGGCGCAACATCCCCGTGATCCCCCGGGCCGAGATGCTGGCGGAGCTTCTCAAGATGAAGTTCTCCGTCGCCGTCTCGGGCATGCACGGCAAGACGACGACGACCTCCATGGTCTCCACGATCCTCGCCCACGGGGGGCTCGACCCCACGATGGTCATCGGCGGGAAGCTCTCCTCCATCGGCAGCAACGCGCGCCTGGGCGACGGGGAGGTCATCGTGGCCGAGGCCGACGAGAGCGACGGCTCCTTCCTGAAGCTCTCGCCCACGATCGCCGTGATCACGAACATCGACCGCGAGCACCTGGACTACTATCGGGACATCGACGACATCAAGGAGGCCTTCGTCCGCTTCGCCAACATCGTGCCTTTCTACGGGGTGACGATCCTCTGCATCGACGACGAGCACGTCCGGGAGATCTTCCCCCGGATCAAGCGGCGGACGATCACCTATGGACTTGCCGCCGGGGCCGACTACCAGGCGAAGAACATCTCCCTCGAGGGCCCCGAGTCGCGCTACACGCTCTACCACAAGGGGGTGCGCCTGGGCGAGATCACGCTGCACGTGCCGGGCCTGTTCAACGTGCTCAACTCCATGGCGTCCTTCGCCGTGGCCCGGGAACTCGACATGGAGTTCGACGCGGTGCGCGCGGGGCTGGCCGCCTACCACGGCGTGCAGCGCCGCCTCGAGGTAAAGGGCGAGGTCAACGGCGTCACCGTCGTCGACGACTACGGCCATCACCCCACGGAGATCCTGGCCACGCTGAAGGCCGCGAGGCAGCTCTGGAAGGGGCGTCTCATCGTCGTCTTCCAGCCGCACCGCTACACGCGGACGCGGGCTCTGTACAAGGAGTTCCTCACGTGCTTCCCCGACGCGGACGAGCTCGTCCTGATGGACATCTACCCCGCAAGCGAGCCCCCCATCGAGGGCGTCACCTCCTTCAACCTCTTCAAGGGGATCGAGGCAGTGGGGCACCGCAACGCGCGGTACATCCCGTCGGCCGACGGAATCGTGAGCCACCTCCTCGAGATCGCCCGCCCGGGCGACGTGATCATCACCCAGGGCGCAGGCAGCGTGTGGAAGGTGGGGACGGAGTATCTCAAGAAGGCAAAGGAGGAGAAGGCAAGCCGCTGAGGCGGGAGGGGCGACCCCTCCGCACCCCCTCCTCGGCGGCTGCCATCCCTTTCTGAAAGGGACAGAGGGTAAGAAGGTAAGAAGGTTTGAGGGTAAGAATAAGTTTCTTAATTTCTTTCTTACCTTCGCACCTTCTCAACCTCTAACCTTCACGGACTCGCAAGGATGGAGCGCCCGACATGCGCGAGCAAGGATGGAGACAAGAACTGAAGCGCCTCGCCACCGGCAAGGTGCTCTTCGACGAGTGCATGGACCGCCACACCTCCATCGGCGTGGGCGGGCGGGCCGACGCGCTCGCCTTCCCGGAGAGCGCGGCCGAAATGGGCCGGGTCGTCGCCTTCCTGCGCGCCGAGGGCATTGCCATCTTCTTCATGGGCAACGGGACGAACCTCATCGTGCGCGACGACGGCTTCCGCGGCGTCATCGTCTCCACGAAGGCCCTGCGCTCGATCCGCCTCGAGGAGCGGGGCGCGGGCCGTGCCGCGATCCGCGCCCAGGCGGGCGCCTCGCTGGCCGAGGTCGTGGCCCTGGCGGCCCGGGAGGGCCTGGCGGGCATCGAGTTCGGCGCGGGCATCCCCGGCAGCGTCGGCGGGGGCATCCGCATGAACGCGGGGGCCTGGGGAAGCGAGATGAAGGACGTCCTGGAATCGGTGGACCTGCTCAACGGGGAGGGGAACGTGAGTGCCTGTCCCCGGGCGGCCCTGCGGTTCGAGTACCGCAACCTCGACCTGCCCGAGGGGGCCTGCGTCCTCGGCGGGGTCTTCGACCTGGCCCGCGGCGACCGCAGGGCCGTCGAGGGCCGCATCCGGGAGATCCTGAAAACCCGCACGGGCAAGCACCCCTTGCAGTACCGCAGCGCCGGCTCCGTCTTCAAGAACCCGAAGGGGATGCCCGCGGGGCGGATCATCGACGAGGCGGGCCTCAAGGGGCTCACCCTCGGCGGGGCCCGGGTTTCGGAGATGCACGGCAACTTCATCGTGAACCTCGGCAGCGCGACGGCGAAAGACATCATCGGGCTCATCGGGCTCGTGCGGGACAGCGTACGCGCGAAAACGGGCATCGACCTCGAGCCCGAAGTGAAGATCATCGGGGAGGAGTGAGTTGAGACGATCGGTCCGTTCCACCGTCGAAACCAGAGTCAACCGGGTGCGCCGGCGCTCGAGGAGGATCCTCGTCGAGATCGGCAAGACGGTGCTGCTGATCGCCTGCGTCGCCGTGATCGCCTCGCTGCTGATCTTCGCCTACAACTTCGTCATCGTGTCGCCCTACTTCCAGATGAAGGAGACGCTGGTCAGGGGCACCGAGCGGTTGCAGAGCGACGACGTCGTCGAGCTCACCGGTCTCAAGCCCTCGCAGAACATCCTCATGACGAACCTGGGCGCCGTGGCCCGAAAGATCAAGGCGAACCCTTGGGTGAAGGATGTCTCGGTGCGGCGCGACTTCCCCGACCGCCTCGTCATCGAGGTGACGGAGCGAAAACCCGTGGCCCTCGTGGAGCGGGGCGACGGCCTGTACTTCATCGAGCGCGACGGCACGGCCTTCGAGAAGATCGCGGCGGGTGAAAAGACGGAACTGCCCGTGCTCACGGGGTTTTACCGCAAGGGCGCCGAGAACCGGGAGATGATTCTCAAGTCCCTCGAGCTGCTCGACTTCATGGCCTCCTACACGGAGGTCCCCGAGATCCGCCACATCTCCGAGATCCACGGCGACGACCTCTTCGGGCTTTCGCTCTTCGCCGAGGGGCTCTGCCTCAAGCTGGGGTTCGGGGACTTCGACACGAAGCTCAGGCGCCTGAAGCCCGTGCTGGCGGACCTGGCGAGGCGCCACCTCTCGGGGTACTTCATCATCGACCTCAACAACCCCGCGAAGGTGACGGTCCAGCACCGGGAGTTCCGCGTGCCGGTGAAGGTGACGGGCGGCGTGAGGGCCTGACGGAGAAGAGGTTGAGACGGTGAGAGGGTAAGAACGTTGGAGAACGCCGCAGCGGGCGGATTACGCGGCAAGGTCCGCTTGAGAGGCGAAGGCTGCCGACATTCACAGGAGTGAAGGAATGGCGAAAAAGATCAACATCGTGACGGGACTCGACATCGGGACGACGAAGGTGACCGCCGTCGTGGCCGAGCTGACCAACACCGGCATCGACATCATCGGGCTGGGCTCCCACCCCACGGAGGGGCTGCGCAAGGGGGTCGTCGTCAACATCGACAGCACCGTCGAGTCGATCAAGAAGGCCGTCGAGGAGGCCGAGTTCATGTCCGGCGTCGAGATCAGCAGCGTGTTCACGGGGGTCTCCGGCAGCCACATCAAGAGCATGAACAGCCACGGCATCGTCGCCGTCCAGGGCCGCGAGGTCGAGGAGATGGACGTCCGGCGCGCCATCGACGCCGCCCGGGCCATCAGCATCCCGCTGGACCGCGAGATCCTGCATGTCCTGCCCCAGCACTACATCGTCGACGAGCAGGAGGGGGTCAAGAACCCCGTGGGGATGGCCGGGGTGAGGCTCGAGGCCAAGGTTCACATCGTGACGGGGGCCACGGCCTCGACGCAGAACATCATCAAGAGCGTCAACCGCGTGGGCCTCGACATTGACGAGATCGTCCTGGAGCAGCTGGCCACGGCCGAGGCGGTGCTCTCGGCCGACGAGAAGGAACTCGGGGTGGCCCTCGTCGATATCGGGGGAGGCACGACGGACATCGCCGTCTACCGCGAGGGCAGCATCAAGCACACGGCGGTCCTGCCCATCGGCGGCCACTACCTGACCAACGACATCTCCATCGGGCTGCGCACCCCCGTCACCGAGGCCGAGAAAATGAAGCTCAAGTTCGGCTGCGCCAACACCTTCATGATCCCCCAGAGCGAGACGATCGAGGTGCCCAGCGTGGGCGGCCGGGAGGCGCGCAAGGTGTCGCGGCAGATCCTGGGCGAGATCATCGAGCCGCGGATGGAGGAGATCTTCTCGCTCGTCAACAAGGAGTTCGTCAAGGCGGGCTACGAGGACCAGCTCACGGCGGGCATCGTGATTACGGGCGGCACCGCCATGCTTGCGGGGCTCCCGGAGCTGGCCGAGCGCATCTTCCAGATGCCCGTGCGCAAGGGGTTCCCCATGGGGATCAGCGGGCTGACGGACATCATCAACAGCCCGCTGCACGCCACGGCCGCGGGGCTCGTGGTTTACGGCAGCCGGCGCGTGGCGCGTCGCGGCACCCGCCGCAGCGGCGGGTGGTGGGGACGGTCCACCAAGCGAATGAAAAAGTGGTTTTCCGAATTCTTCTAACGGGAGGAAGACGTATGTTTGAACTACTGGATGGAGGGACTGCGTCCAGCGGGACGGCCCGGATCAAGGTGGTCGGCATCGGCGGGGGCGGCGGCAACGCCCTGAACACCATGATCAGCTACGAGCTGCAGGGGGTCGATTTCATCGCGGCCAACACGGATGCCCAGGCCCTTCGGGCATCCCTGGCGCCCCTGAAGGTCCAGCTCGGGAACGATGTGACGCGCGGCCTCGGCGCCGGCTCGGACCCCGAGATCGGCAAGCGCGCGGCTATCGAGACGATGGACTCCGTCAAGGCGGCGCTGGCCGGGGCGGACATGGTCTTCATCACCGCCGGCCTGGGGGGCGGAACGGGCACGGGCGGGGCGCCCATCGTGGCCGAGATCGCCAAGAGCATGGGTGCGCTCACGGTGGCCGTCGTCACCAAGCCCTTCCTCTTCGAGGGGAAGAAGCGCGAGCGGCAGGCCGAGGAGGGGCTGGCGGAGCTCAAGAAGATCGTCGATACCCTCATCGTGATCCCCAACCAGCGCCTGCTCAGCGTGGGCGGCAAGACGATGTCGCTGCTCGAGGCGTTCAAGAAGGCCGACGAGATTCTCTTCCACGCCGTGAAGGGCATCTCGGACCTCATCATGGTGCCCGGCCTCATCAACCTCGACTTCGCCGACGTGCGGAGCATCATGAGCGAGATGGGCCTCGCGCTCATGGGCACGGGGATCGCCAGCGGAGAGAACCGCGCCGTCGAAGCGGCCCAGCGGGCCATCTCGTCGCCCCTGCTGGAGGACAACTCCATCCAGGGCGCCCGCGGCGTGCTGCTCAACATCACGGCGGGGCCAGACATCACCCTCTTCGAGGTGAGCGAGGCCTCCGGCCTCATCCAGGCAGAGGCCGACGAGGAGGCCAACATCATCTTCGGCACCGTGATCGACGACACCATGGGCGACGAGATCCGGATCACCGTCATTGCCACCGGCTTCGAGCAGGGCGGCAAGAAGCGGCAGAACGCCCCCAACGTCTCGCACCTGAGCAGCTACCGCCAGCGCGAGGACCTGAGCACGCCGGCCTTCCTCCGCAAGGACAAGGAAAAGGCGGCGACGGCGGCCCAGGCGGTCATCAAGATGGGGGGCGCCGACGAGGACGAGGACACGAACCTCGAGATCCCGACGTTTTTGAGGAGGCAGGCGGACTAGCATGGGCGGAAGGCTGAGGCAGGGCAAACCCTCCCACCTGTCGACAGAGGAAGGCACGGTGGAGGCGCCCTGGCGCGATCGGATCCGCATCGCGTTGGCCTACCCCAACCACTACCGGACGGGCATGTCGAACCTGGGCTTCCAGGCGCTCTATGCCCTGTTCAACACTACCCCCTCTTTCCTCTGTGAAAGAGTCTTCCTTCCGGACCCCGGGGACGAAGGGGCCTTCTCCCCGGGGCCGACCCCCCTCTCGAGCCTCGAGTCGAGCCGCCCGCTTCGTGACTTCGACATCGTCGCCTTCTCCGTCTCCTTCGAGAACGACTACCCCAATATTCTCAAGATGCTCGAGAGGGGACGCATCCCGCTGCAGGCGGCCGCGCGGAGCGAACGGGACCCCCTCGTCCTGGGGGGCGGCATCTCCGTCATGCTGAACCCCGAGCCGCTCGCCCCCTTCTTCGACCTGTTCCTGCTCGGGGAGGCCGAGGAGATGGTCCCCGAGTTCCTCGAGCGATACCGCACCCTGCACGCCGCCGGCTCGCCCCGCGGGGCGATGCTCGCCGAGGTCCAGCGAGACATCGAGGGGGCCTATGTCCCGGAATGTTACCGCGTGCGCTACGGGGCCGGGCAGCGCATCGACTCCTTCCAACCCGTCGACCCCTCCTTCCCGGCGAGAATCCGGGTGCGGCACGTGACAGAGATCAGCGCCTTCCGGACGCACCAGGTCATTACCACGCCGAACACGGAATTCGCGGACATGTTCCTCGTCGAGGTGAGCCGCGGATGCTACCGGGGCTGCCGGTTCTGCCCCGCCGGGTTCGTGTACCGCCCGGCCCGATTCCGCACCCCCGAGGCCCTGTCGGCCTCGCTGGAGGAGGGGCTCCGCAGGAAGGGCCGGGTCGGACTGCTCGGGACGGCCGTTTCCGACCACCCGCGGCTGGCCGATCTGTGCGGAAAGACCCTCGCAGACGGGGGCACCTTCTCCATCGGCTCGCTCCGGATCGACCGGGTCACGGGCGAGCTGGCAGGGCTGCTGGCCGACAGCGGCATCGAGATGGTGTCGCTGGCGCCCGAGGCGGGCTCCCAGCGGCTGCGCGACGTGATCCGCAAGGGGGTGACGGAGGAGCAGATCTTCGGGGCCGCGGAGCGGCTCATCGGAAAGGGGATCGTGAACCTCCGGCTCTACTTCATGGTCGGGCTCCCCACGGAAGAGGAGGGGGACATCGACGCGATCGTGGAACTGACCCGCCGAATCGGACACCACGCCGTCAAGACCACAAAGGGCACCCGCCGCTTCCGCCGCCTCACCCTGAGCGTCAACCAGTTCATCCCCAAGCCGGCGACCCCTTTCCAGTGGCTCCCGCTGGCCGACGCGGGGCTCGTGAGGAGGCGAATCCAGAAGATCAAGCGGGCCTTCGGGAAGGAGCGCTCTGTAAGCGTCATCCACGATCTGCCCAAGTGGAACTACATCCAGGCCCTGCTGTCGCTGGGCGACAGGCGCGTGGGCGAGATCCTGCTGGCGGTCCACGCAAACGGCGGAAACTGGCCCCAGGCCCTCAAGAACGTCAACGTCAACGCCGACTTCTACGTCTATCGTGCGAAGGACACCGCCGAGTTCCTGCCCTGGGACTTCATCGACCACGGGGTGAGCCGGGAGTTTTTCCTGGAAGAGTACCGGAAGGCGATGGAAACGGCGGAAAAATGGAAGTTAGGAAGATAGGAAGCTCGGAAAAGAATAAGAGCGTATTGCTTTGGGCCACCGGCTTCCCCCGATTGACGCGGCAACGCCTCTGGCGTTATAGTCATTTTAGAGAATACGCGAAAGGAACGCCTCATGGACAAAGCCTCTCTCTACTTCGCCTACTCCTCCGACATCAATGAGAAGAGCCTCACGAAGTGGTGCGCAAAGAACGGGTATGACTACCCGATGAAGGCGAAGGTGGCCAACGCATGGCTGCCCGATCACGAGCTCATCTTCAACTACCGCGAACGGGAAAACCGGGGGCGCGTCTCGAACCTCCGGCGCCGTTTCGGCCAGGCCGTGCCGGGCGTCCTCTTCGACGTAAAGCCCGACGGGTGGAAGGCCATCGAGGCCAAGAAGCTCGTCCCGAGGTGCTACCGGCCCTTCGACACGATCGTCCTGACCGAGGACGGCCGCGAGCGGCAGGCCGTAGCCTACCGGGTATTCGCGGACCGCATCGCAGGGACGTTCTACCCCCCGCGGCTGGACTACGCCGCCGCCTTGAGGGATGGGCTACTCGCCCACGGGCTCGACGAACGGATGCTCACGGCCGTCGCCGCGGGTCGCGAAGCCCCATGGAGCATCGACCACATTTTCGTCTACGGGACGCTCATGAAGGGCTTCGCCCGGCACCACCTGCTCGAGGCATGGGCGCATCCCATGACCCGCCAGGAGGGCTGCGCGCCGGGGCTCCTCTTCGATTCCCGGAAGGGCTATCCCTGCATGGTGCCGGCGAAACGGGAGGGGCAGATCGTCAAGGGCGAGCTCTACCGTCTCCGGGACAACCGCCAGGCCTTCGAGATACTCGACATCGTCGAGGATTTCAGGGGGTACGGGGATGCCCGCTCGGAATTCCGACGGGCGATCGTCCGCGTGGAGGCGGGGGGACAGAGCATGCCGGCTTGGGCCTACCTGTACAACAGGCCGACGGCAAAGCTCGACGTCATCGAGTCCGGAGACTGGAAGAACAGGCCGTTCCTGGTGTAGCGGAAAGCGGGTGCATCGACGCAAAAAGGGCGGGTTCCCGTGAAGGGACCCCGCCCTTTCCAGTTTCCGCTACAGCAAAAGTCTCAGATCGAGGGGAACGTGGCCCGTGCCCGCGGGACCGGGGGCCCCGTCGGGTCGCTCCTGCGAAGCGTCATGAAACTTTTTGTGTGCTGATTATGTTTCCTGGAACCGATACCAGAGGAATACCGCGCCGCAAAAGATGACAAAGGCTAACATGGGGTGGCCGACGAACTCGTCGAGCTTGCCGAAGGCTGCTCCAATGCAGATGAGGATCACGGAGACAACAAAGAGAAGTTCGACGAGAACCTTCACGGGAGACGGGTACCGGCTGTTCATAGCGCACCTCCCAGTGTCGTAGGATCTCTTTCGTCTCTTAAACTTTGCAAGAACGATGCCCCCTGCTTTGTGTTGTTCCTTTTTTTGTTTGTTCCTTGATTTAGAGCGCCACAAGCTCACAGGCGTGCACGTCCCGGTTTTTCATTCCAATCGGACAGTTCATGAAAAAGTATGATTCCGGGTTTTGTGGACCGCACTACTACAAAAAATGTAGTCCCATCTTCATCGCGTGTAAATACCCCCGCTGAAAAATGTTCGATCTCGACGGATCGAACCGATCGAAGCACATGCGAAGACCCGCCAGCAGGCAGAATTGATCAACCCCGACCACGGACTGAACAGGAACAAGCAGAAAAAGAGAATGCCCGGGATGAATGATGCCTAATTCGCTGTATTTCTTGCAAATTTTTCACGATTCTTGCATGCGATTCCTGTTGGTGAGGTGTCTTCACTTTCCCGAATCGGGAAGCCTGAACGGGTGCCGGGGTGGAAATGCGAATCGGTCGTTACCTGCTTGTGATCATCCTCTTCGTCGGTTTCTTCATTGTCTTCGGAAACCGGGGGCTGCTGGACAACCAGCGCCTGAAGGAGAAGCTTGCGGAACTGCGGGACGAGAACGCCCGGCTCGAAGCGGTCAACGGCACCCTGAGGCGTGAGGCCGTCCTCGTCCGCGAGGAAACGAGGTACATCGAGTCCGTGGCCCGGCAGGAACTCGGCATGGTGAAGCGAGGGGATCTCATCTACCGCTTCATGGACCCGGCAGGGAAAAAGGAGGAGCCTTCGGCCTCGCCCCCCTCGAACGGAAACGGAAATCCGACGCGGGAAACCGAAAGCCCGCCTGCCGCGCACTCGGGCTCACCCATCTAGTCCGCATCCAGGGTTCAGGGGTCAGGGTCCCGGGTCCAGGAAGAAATTCTTTTTCCACATCACCCTGTACCCTGTACGCTGTACCCTGTACCCTAGCCAGTACGCAGCGCATCGACGATCTGCATCCGCGAGGCCCGCAGGGCCGGCAGCACCCCCCCCACGAACCCCATGACGAGCGAGAACGCAAGGGCCTGCCACACGATCCCGAAGGTGAGCGAGAACGAAAACGCCAGCTCCGAGAAGGTCTGAAAGTTGAGCGTCGAGATCGTGAGCAGCTGCAGGAAAGAGGCGAAGAAGAGCCCCGCAGCGCCGCCGATCAATCCCAGCAGCAGCGACTCCAGGAGGAATGCCGCCAGGATGCTGCGGCGCTGGAACCCCAGCGCCCGAAGGGTGCCGATCTCGGCGGTGCGGTTCGCCACGGCGGCGTACATGGTGATCATGGCCCCGATGACGGCGCCCAGCGAGAAGATAATCGTCAGCGACAGCCCCAGGATTCGCAGAAACTTTGCCATCATCTCCGACTGGTCGGCGTAGAAGCGGGTCTCGCGCTTGGCCTCGACGGTCAGCCTCGGGTCGGACTCGACGCGCGCCTTGAAGGCGTCGAAGGCGGAGGGGTCGCTGAGCTTGAAGATGACCGACGAGAAGGCCTGGCGCCGGAAGGTCTGCATGAGCTGATCCGCGTCCCCCCAGATCTCGGAGCTGAACCCCGTGCTCCCCGCGTCGAAGATCCCCACCACGGTCCAGTCCCGCGTGCCGAAGCGAAGCGTCTCGCCGATCCCGGCGCCCGCAAACCGGCGCGCCACGCTCTCGCCGGCCAGGATCTCGGCAGAGCCCCGCCGGGGCATCCGGCCCTCCAGGAGTCTGACCTGGGGCCGCATCGCCAGCGACTGCTCGTTGACGCCGCGGATGATGACGTTCGAGGGCTTGTCGGTGCCCCGCTTGGCGAGGCTGATGAGCACCACGACCTCCTTGGCGAGAACCGGCCGCCCCCCCTCCCCCACGGCCACCTCGGGCTGGGTCTCGAGGACGGAGGCCTGGAGACGCTCGATTCCGCTCTGCACCTCCGACTGGGAGCCCTTGCGGATGAGGACCACGTTGTCCCAGGAGCCCGTGTCGACGAGGGTCTGCTGCAGGCCCTCCGCCAGCATCAGGATGGAGGCGAAGACGAAGACGACGAGCGCCATTCCCGCGGCGGTGAGGATCGTCGTCAGGCGCCTCGTCCAGAGATTCCGGAAACTGTACGAAACGGGTACCTTCATTTCGGGCAAAGGGTCCTGGGTTCAGGGTACAGGGTCCGGAGAAGCAGCCGAACCCGATCTTTTTCCGCTTCTTCCACTCTCTTCAGCCGATTCTTCTGAGTCCGTCGGCGATGCGAATCCGCACGGCACGCCACGTGGGGAACAGGGCCGCCACGAAGCCCACGAGCACCCCCGCGGCAAGGTCCATGAAGATCGTTGTTCTCTCCACGAAGAAAATCGGGAAATAGGTCCCCAGGTAGTCGGCAAAGGCCGCCGCGACGGGGAACGTCAGCCCGATGCCAATCGCCGTCCCCAAAAGGCTGATGAAGAGGGACTCGCCGAAGATGAGCCCCGCAATGAACCATCCCCCGAAGCCCAGGGTCTTGAAGACGGCGTACTCGCCGATGCGCTCGCGCGCCGTCATGGCCATCGTGTTGGCGACGACGGCCATGATGATGACGATGATCACGATGGAGACGAGCTGGATGGCGATGAGGATCGCCTCCGTCATGGAGACGAAACTCATCTGGAAGGCCTTTTCCGTCTCCGTCAGCGTCTCGGCAAGCGAATTCTTGAACGTGGCGTCGATCGCCGCGCTCACCTCGCCCGCCAGATTCGGGTTCGAAATCCCGATGATGTAGTAGCCGGCCTGGCCCGCCCGGCGCGGGGTTGTCTTCTTCATCGTCTCGTCGAGGTAGTCCCAGTGGAAGAAGAACTGCGTCTCGTCGACGCTGCGATCCTTGCCGCGGTAGATGCCCCGGATGGTGAATTCCCAGTTGCCGGGGAAGATGGTCCCCTTGAGGGTGACCGTGTCCCCCACCTTCCAGCCGAACTTGTCGGCGACCTTCTTGCCGGCCACGGCGCCCCTCCGGTCGCTCAGGAAGCTTGACCGCTGCAAGTCGGAGATGAGGTACTCCGGGTACAGGGCTAGGAAGCTGCGGGGCTCGACGGCGAAGTTGGGGAAGAAGTTCTTCTCTTCGATGTAGACGCCGCCGAACCAGTTCCCCCAGGATACGAGGGTCACCCCCCCGACTTGGCGGATCTTGTCCTTGTAGGCCAGGGGCAGGGGGAAGACGAGCGAGATGGCGTTGCGGATGACGAGCCGGTTGGCCGACGAGGCCTCCACGCCCGCGTACCAGGCGTTCACCATGGTCCGCAGCATCCCGAAGGCGAGGATGGCAATGGTGATGCCCAGGATGGTGAGCCCCGTTCGCAGCTTGTGTCGGAAGGCGTTGCGGAAGAATAATTTAAGGATGCGCATGGTTCAGGTAGCCCTTGTCCAGGTGGCGGATCACCTGGGCCGCCTCGGCAGCCTTGGGGTCGTGGGTCACCATGATAATCGTCTTGCCCGACTCGCGGTTGAGCCGGCACATGAGCGACATGATCTCCCTGGCCGATGCGCGGTCCAGGTCCCCCGTGGGCTCGTCGGCGACCAGGATCGTGGGGTCCGTGACGACGGCCCGGGCGATGGCCACGCGCTGCTGCTCGCCGCCGGAGAGCTGGGCGGGATAGTGGTCCATCCGGTGCGAGAGGTTGACGACGCGGAGGGCCATCTCCACGTGCTCGCGGCGCTCGGCGCGGGACAGGCCCGTGAGCTGCAGGGGCAGCTCCACGTTTTCGAAGGCCGTGAGCACCGGAATCAAATTGTAGAACTGGAAGATGAACCCCACGTGGGTGGCGCGCCAGTGAGCCAGCTGGGTCTCGTCGAGGGCCGTGATGTCGACGCCGCCGATGACGATCGATCCGCTGTCGACCTTGTCGATCCCGGCGATGAGGTTCAGCAGCGTGCTCTTGCCCGAGCCCGAGGGGCCCATCAGCGCGAGAAACTCCCCCTCGCGGATGTCGAAGCGGATGTCCCGGAGCACGGGGATGATGTGGCTGCCCCGCAGGTAGGACTTGTTGACGTTTCGCACCTCGACGATGACCGGTTGATTCTCCAGCACGGAGGCCGGCCCGTGTTCATCGCAGGGGGTGGTCGGTTCAGTCATGACCCTTCTCTAATCAGCAAGCTGTGAAGCTGGGAAGTTGAGAAGTCCGGAAGGGTCTACCGTGAATCCCCGACGGCAGGCTTATCCTAACTTCATAACTTCCTAGCTTCATAACTTCCAGGCGTTATTTCTCCGCCTGCTTGACCCGGCTGCCGGTCTTGAGGCCCTTGGGCGGGTTCAGGACGACGCGATCGCCCGCCTTGACGCCGCCCGTCACGACGAGCAGGTCGCCCAGCTTTTCGCCCGTCGCGATCTCCTGTTCCTGCGCCACGCCGTCCATGACGACGAAGGCGATCGATTTGTCGCCGCGGCTCACCACGGCGGCGGGGTTGATGGTCGTTCGGGGCGTTTCCTCGCCGACCCCGACGGGTTTCGAGAGGAAGGCCACCTTGGCGCTCATCTCGGGGAGGACCCGGGGGTCCATGTCGACGAAGCGGACCTTCACCATGACGGTGGCCTTCGTCCGGTCCGCCGTGGGGATGACCATGTGGACCACACCGCGGAACCTCTTGTCCGGCAGGGCGTCGAGTTGGATCTCGCAAGCCTGCCCCGCCTTGACCAGCTCGAGGTTGGACTCCGACACGTCGGCCTCGACCTGCAGCGAGCTCATGTCGGCGATGGTGACGACGGCGGCCTTCGCGTTGGCCGCGGCGCCGAGGGGCGTCACGATGTCCCCGATGTCGGCGTTCTTCGTGAGCACGACGGCGTCGAAGGGCGCCCGCACGAGGGTGTACTCCACGTTCACCCGGGCCGCCTCGAGGGCCGCCTCGGCGGCCTTCACGGCCGACTCAGCCCCGGAGACGCCGGCTGCGGCCTTGCGGTAACGCGCCTCGGCCGCATCGAAGGAGGCCTTCGTCGTGTACTCCCGGGTCAGGAGCCCCCTTTCCCGCTCGTAGGTGACCTTCGCATCCTCCAGCTCCGCCCGGGCCTGGTCGAGGCTGTAGCGAGCCACACTGAGGTTGGCCCGTGCCTGGTCCCTCGCGGCCGCAGCGTCGGCACCCTCGAGCCGCGCGATGATGTCGCCCTTCTTCACGCGGCTGCCCTCCTCGACGGTCAGCTCCAGGAGCTGGGCCGTGATCTTCGAGGCCACGGCGGCCTTTCGCTGGGCCACGACGTATCCGCTTGCATTCAGAAGCGTGAAGGACTGGGAGGGGTAGGTCCGGCTCACCGTGGCGACGTCCACCGTCTGGGCGGGGCTGAAGACGCCCACCCAGGCGAGGACTGCCGCGATCACGGCGACTGCCGCGGCGCCGGCGACGAGCATCGTTTTTCTGCGCCGGCCCGGCTGCGGGGTTTTTGCGGTCTTGTCGATCTTGAGACGGGAGAGGTCGTCGGCTGCCATCGGCTTGCTCTTTTCCCCTGCGTGGATGCAAAAAAACCGGTGGAAACCGGCTTCTCACCCCGGATCGGACCGTCGGGGCGATCCGGGGACAATCGAACCTAAAATACATTCTCGGCACGATTTGTCAACAGGATTGAGAGGGTCCGCCGCCCCGCGACGGGCAGTTTTTCGTTGATGTTCGGCCCCATCGATACTATGATGAAACCGGAGCGTAGGAAATCCAAGAGAGGAGGCGTGAACATGCTCGTAAAAGTGCTCATCAAACGCAAGGTCACGCAGGACAAGGAAGCGGCTCTTCTGGATCTCATCACGCAACTCCGGACGCTCGCATCCCGTCAGCCCGGATACATCTCCGGGGAAACGCTGCGCAGCGCCGACAACCCCGAGGAGTATCTCGTCATCAGCACCTGGCAGGCGGCGGACGACTGGAAAAGGTGGTTCGCCAGCAAGGAGCGCGCGGCTCTTCAGGAAAAGATCGACAAGATCCTGGGCAAGAAAACCGCCTACGAGGTTTACCAGTACCCCGAAAAATCGGTCTCCCTTCGCAGCTTCAAAGGCTACGAGGGGGGTTGATCCCGGGGCCATGGGACGTTCTTCTCCGAAAGCCGCCGCAACCTATCCCGCTCGCCTGGCCGACGGGCTCTGGGTCCTGGGCAACTCCTACTTCAACCTTTACCTCGTCCGGGGGAAGTCGGCGGCGGCCCTTGTCGATGCGGGGATCTCCGCCGTGGCCGACGACGTGATCGGCCAGCTGGAAACGCTCGGGGTGACGCCGGACATCCTCATCGTCACGCACCCGCACCCGGATCACATCAACGGCCTCGACGCCCTGCGGGAGCGCTTCCCCGCAGCCCGCGTCGTCATCGGGCCGGGAGCGGCGGAGTTCCTGGCTCACCCGAAGACAGCGGCCTCGCTCGTGGCCGAAGACCGCTTCATGTCGGACTTCCTGGCCTCGAGGGGTTTCAGGCCGGGGCGGCACCCGATTGTGCGCCCGCCGTCCGTGAAGGGCGCCGCGGTCGTCTTCGACAACGAGGCGCTGGACCTGGGCGGCACGACGATCCGCTTCCTCCACGTCGGGGGGCACGCCGTCGGCAACATCCTCGTCCACGTGCCTGCGCTGGAGGCCCTGATCGTTTCCGACAGCCTGGGGTTCCGTATCCCAAGCGTCGGGTTCTTCCCCATCTTCTTCACGGGCTATGCGGACTACATGGCCGCGATCGACCGGCTGGAAGACCTCGATGCGCAGATCCTCTGCATCGCGCACCAGGGGCCCCTCCTGGGCCGGGAAGCCCGAAAGGCGATCGGCGACGCCCGGGAGGCCGCCCGAGCCCTCTGCGAAGAGATCCGACGGGACCCCCGCGACGAGGAAGCAATGATCCGGGACCTCTACCCGCGCTTCTACCGCGACGAACTCGCCCTCTACACGCCCGACAACATCGTCGGGTGCTGCCGCCTGGTGATCCGCAGGAGCAGGGCCTGAAAGGGTCTCTTTCGTCTGTTTTGTCCGTTTGGTCGGGCTGACTCGCAGCCGGAGTCCGGATTACGGCGTCTGAATCCCCATTTCACCGGTCGCAGATCGCCAGCCGCTGATCACTGCACGTAGGTCCCCCTGGGTGGTGCGGCCCAGGGGGAAAAGGAAGAAAGGAGAAGATTGAAACGCTGCCAGCCGGATCAGGGGTTGAAGCGGCCCAGGTCCGTCCGGGAGGGGTGAGCCCCGGGTTTCCGTGACGGCCCGGCACCGGACCCAACCTCTTTCCTTGTATCCTAATATCGGCACGAAGCCCGCTCCACTTTAGAACGGACCCGGCGATTGCGCCGCGGCGAAGTGACAAGGAGGGAAAGCGCCATGCTCAAGGCCCGAGACATCATGACGAAAAACGTGGTCACCGTGCGGCCCGAAACGGAGATCACGGAAGCGGCAAAGCTCCTGCTGGAGAATCACTTCAACGGGCTGCCCGTGGTGAACGACCAGAACAGGCTTGTCGGCATCATCTGCCAGGGCGATCTCATCGTGCAGCAGAAGAAATTCCCCATGCCCACCCTGTTCACCTTCTTCGACGGCCTCATCCCGCTGACGTCCTACCGGAGCCTCGAGAAGGAGATGGGGAAGATCGCGGCAACAACGGTGGCACAGGCCATGACAGCGGACCCGGTCACCATCGACCCCGACACGAGCCTGGAAGACATCGCCACCCTGATGGTCAACAACAACATCCACACCCTGCCGGTTCTCGAGAGCGGCCGTCTCGTGGGCGTGATCGGCAAGGAGGATGTCCTGAAGACCCTCATGCCCTCTGCCAGGCAGGGCTGAAAAACTCCGCCAAAATTTTTTCAACTTTCCCCTTGCATTTTCGGGCTGCAGCCTCTATATTGTATTCAAAACGTTCCTCATAGAGGAACGTTTTTCCGATATGTAAGACAAATTCCGGCACGAATGTAGGTGTCTATCTGACAATAAAATCAGACTCGCTCCGATTCTCCCGACGCTCCCGGTGGGGTATAAACCGTTTGAAAACACGAAGGGAATCGAGGCGAGAATGACACCATGAACAACAGCAAGGCTTCGACCGTAAACTTCAGGTTCTGGTTCGACCGACAGGTCCGAAACGCGAGGACGCCGAAAGCGGCGCAGGGCTCGACGGAAAGCCGCTTCTACTACGAGAAGCTGCTCGGCAAGCCGAAAGCCGGGAATCACAAATAGGAAAGAACGCCTCCGGGCGCTCATAGAACTCTCTCTGTCATCTACCTCTCTCCTATTCGTTCGTGGAGGGGACCAACGATGCTCCCCTCCATGAATGAATCTCAACCCGGGAGGGGGAATCGGCAGGGATCGAAACTGAAAAAGAACCGTTCCTTTGAACGGAAACCGAACTCTCTCTGTCATCTACCTCTCTCCTATTCGTTCATGGAGGGGACCAACGATGCTCCCCTCCATGAATGAATCTCAACCCGGGAGGGGGAATCGGCAGGGACCGAAACTGAAAAGAACCGTTCCTTTGAACGGAAACCGAACTCTCTCTGTCATCTACCTCTCTCCTATTCGTTCATGGAGGGGACCAACGATGCTCCCCTCCATGAATGAATCTCAACCCGGGAGGAGGAATCGGCAGGGATCGAAACTGAAAAGAACCGTTCCTTTGAACGGAAACCGAACTCTCTGTCATAACCCGCTCTCCTATTCGTTTGTGGAGGGGATCCATGCAGTTCTCCTCCATGGATGAAGCCATCATCGTGAATTCGTAAAGGCAAACCCCTTTCAACGGCCTGCCTCGATCGAGGCAGGCCTTTTATAATATCCCCCCTGGACCGCCGGACCGCTGCCGTGCTTTTAACCCCTTGAATGGATTTCTAATCTGCGATATCGTGCTCCTGTTACCCGTACCGGGACTGCCGGTCTCGTCCCGCGCCGTCGGCAACGAATGCAGGTAGCGTTCCGGTTTGTCAACCCGGGCGTCCCCGCCGGGAATGCCCATGGAGAGCGCAAGGGGGGTTCTCATGGATGCGCAGTCTCCGGAAGATCTCCGACCTTTTCTTCAGCAGACGTTTTACTTCGACACCGCATCGGACGCGGTGACCGGCTTTGCCCGGGCCCATGCAAAAGGGGAAACGGCAGCCGAGAAAGCGATCAGCCTCTTCCGCACCGTCCGCGACGAGATCCTCTACGACCCGTACAACATCGTGCTTGCACCCGACGCATTCAGGGCCAGCGTCATTATCGGCAAGCGCCGGGGGTACTGCGTGGCAAAGGCCATCGCCCTGGCCGCCGTGGCGCGGGTGGCGGGCATCCCCGCGCGGGTCGGGTTCGCAGACGTGAAGAACCACCTGAGCACGGAACGGCTCCGCAGGCTCATGAAGACCGACGAGTTCGTCTTCCACGGTTACACGGAGCTGCACCTGAACGGACGGTGGTTCAAGGTCACGCCGACCTTCAACATGAGCCTCTGCGAGAAGTTCGGCGTCCGGCCGCTGGAGTTCGACGGCACGTCGGACTGCCTCTTCCACGAATTCGACAGCCGGGGCCGCCGCCACATGCAATACCTGCGCGACCACGGGGCGTTTGCCGACGTACCCTTCGACCGGATCGTCGAGGAGTTGCAGCGACACTACCCCGAATTCTTCCCCGTCCACGGGACCCCCGTCGGGGGCGACTTCGAGCGGGAAGCGCTGAAGGAAATGGCCGGCACGGGCAAGGAGCAACGATGAGCGGCTCCCGTGCGCGCCTGCGAGTCGACAAACACAGAGGATGAACCGCCCCATGGTGTCCGTGATCTTCTACTTCCAGCTCCACCACCCCTGCCTGCTCCACCCAGAGAGGGACAAGTTCCTGTGGGACGAACGCAACCGGGAGTTCTTCGCCGACAGGGCGGCGCGCCGCTATCTCCCGGCCATCAGGACGCTGGCGGCTCTGGTCGGCCGCTATCCCGAGTTCAAGGTGGCCGTCAGCGTCTCGGGCACGTTCCTGGACCAGGCGGAGCTCTACCAGAGCGAAGTCATCAAGGCCCTCCAGGACCTCCTCGACGCAGGGCGGGATGGCGAGCGCGTCGAGTTCCTCGACGAGACGCACTACCATTCGCTCGCAAGCCTCTTCGAGGACCCCCGCAAGCAGGAGTTCCGGGACCAGGTTTCCCTGCACCGGGACCGGCTGGCCAAGCATTTCGGGACGCGCCCCACGTCCTTCTGCAACACGGACCTGATCAGCAACAACGACGTCGCCGCCGTGGTGGCCGACATGGGCTACACGGCGATGCTCTGCGAGGTGCCCGGCCCGGGCGTTTCCGCAGGAACGGTCCACCGGGCCGCAGGGTCGAAGCTGCTCGCGATCCCGAGGGACCGGGATCTCAGCAACGCCCTCGGCGCCGGATCCGTTCACAACGCCCTCACGCCCCGGGCGTATCTCGAGCGCATCGCAAAGAGCGCCGGATCGACCCTGCTTCTCGGCTACAACCTGGAAACCCTGGACGCGCAGGGCCCGGGCAGCCACGAGTTCTGGAGGGGCCTTGCCGAGGCCCTCCCGGAGTTCCCGGCCGTCGAGGTCGTCACGCCGACGGAACGGGCCCGAGCTGTCCCGGTCGACGCCTGCCCCGTCTTCGACGTCCCCGCGCCGGACGGCTCCGACCTTGCCGCGATGGGGGCGCAGACGGGCGGGTGGCTCGACGACCCCGCGCAGCTCGATCTCTTCCGGGACATCGAGAAGATGGAGGACATCGCCCGGAAGGCCGGCGGCGAGCTGCTCACCCACTGGCGCCACCTGACCGCGGCGGACCACCTGTTCTTCATCCACAAGCGCAGCGGCAGGGAGACGTCCCTGAGCGCTTACGAAAACCCCTACGGCGAGTCGCTCGCGAGCGCCGTCCACATCCTGACGCGCAAGATCGACATCCTCACGGTCACCATCTTCCGATTCGAGATCCTCACGCGCAAGGAGAAGCCCGCCGTTCTCATCGTCACGCCCGAGACCGGCCGGCTCCCGGAGGACCTGGGGGGTCTTGCCAAGTACATTTCCGGCAAGAGCGGTGGGCAGGGCGAGGTCATCTCGGCCCTGTGCGAGGGCCTGACGGAGCGGGGCGTGGACGTCCACCTGGCCGTCTTGAATCTCAAGAAGAGGTTCCAGCGGGAGTCCAAGCTCAGCGCGCAGCAGTGGCGGGAGGTCCGCTACAAGATCGACCCCGAGAAGATCCATCTCGTCAGCTCGGGCGTGTTCTCCGACCTGCTGAGCGCCTACGGGGGCAATCCCCTGCTCAACGCGGCCGAGTTCCAGCGCGAGATTGTCAACAACGTCATCAAGGGCGTGAGCGCCCGCCACGGCGGCCGGCTCATCGTCCACACCCACGACTGGATGGCGGGCGGGATCATCAACGCCTACCTGAAGGCCCGGGGCGTCCCCGTCCTGCACACGGTCCACAACGTCTTCACGGGCCACATCCCCCTGGAGATGCTCTTCGGCGTCGACATGGAGGACTTCTCGGAGAACCTCTACTACTCCGAGGAGTACGGCAGGCGATGCATCGACAGCCAGGCCACGGCCATCAAGAACGCGACGCTAATCAACTTCGTGGGCGAGCAGTTCCTCAAGGAGGTGGTCTACGACTACTTCATGGACCGGCCCCTTGTGCCTCTCGGCGTGCGGACGGAGGTCAAGGCCAAATACTTCCACGGCACGGCCATCGCCATCATCAACGCGCCGCCGGCCTACATGTACCCGGAGCGCTGCGATTTCTGCGCCGAGAAATTCGGCCCCGACGACGACGTCCTGAAGGCCAAGCGCATCAACCGCGTCGAGTTCCAGAAACGGATGGGGTTGAACGTCGACCCCGACGCGATCCTGCTGTTCTGGCCCTCCCGCCTCGACCCCACGCAGAAGGGCGTGGAGCTGCTCGAGCAGGTGGCCGGCCCCTTCGCAATAGACCACCCCGACGTCCAGATCGCCGTCGTAGGCGACGGCGTCGGCAACGACCGCGCCCACGTGGAGATCCTGGGGCGGATCGCCTACTCCTCGGGGGGGCGGATCGCGTACCAGCCTTTCAGCGAGGAGCTGTGTATGCTGGGCTACGCCGCGGCGAGCGATGTCTTCGGAGCCTCTCTCTACGAACCCTGCGGCCAGATCGACCAGGTGGGCAACATCTTCGGCACCACGGCCACCAACCGCGACACGGGCGGCTACCATGACAAGATCCGGGAGCTTCGCCTCAAGATCGCCGGGGCCCCTCAGGACGTGGGCAACGGTTTTTTGTTCCGCGACTACGACGCCCGCGGGCTGTGGTACGGCCTCGAGAACAGCGTGCGCTTCCACCGTCGCCCGCCCGAGGTCCGCGAGCCCCAGATCAGGCGGATCATGCGCGAGACGCGCCAGCGCTACCGGCTCGAGAACATGATCGCCGCATACATCCGCGCCTACGAGCGAATCAACGACGGCGAGCCGATCGTCTAGCCCGGTTGGCTGTATCTGGAATGATGTTTCAAACTGAATAAACGCATCCCCGGAAACGATACCGATCCACACGGAGACAAGAGTCCTCTCGCACCCGGTTTCCGACACTTTTTGTTGCGTTAACATGCCTCTTTGAGGGCGAGTCTTTCCCTCTTTTGCCGGCCAACATTTTTTGTTGCTTTTTTGTTTTTGCACGGTAGACTGCATCCGTTAGATATATTGTTTTTCACAAACCTACATCGGCAGCGTCCGGCACGTCTTTTCGGCATCTAGCCAATAAACACACTCCCAACTCACGCAGCAGACGAACTGTAAACAATCTCAGCAAGTTTGATGAGCTCTCAGGAGATTCTCAAATGCCAGTGGGAGATTCCTTTTCAGCCTCAAATACCCAGACCGCTTCATTTGAACGTGAAATTTCGCGTCCGCGGACGGAGAGTGAAATGCTTTCTCATCACCAATTTTCGGGGGAGACTGTCCAGTCCACAAGGTGTGCATCATACGCATGCGGGGGCACATATATTGCAGATTACGCATTATGAGGGGACCCTGTTGAATCAAGTCTTTCTTCTATTGCAATCTCAATAAAATCGAAGCCAGTGTCCGCCATGTTCTTCATTATGCTTTCAAGGATGAATTTCCTCTTTTTCATGCGTCTCGTTGTCTCGTTTTATGGACCTTTGTCGTGCACGTGACCGTTTCCAGTTTTCTTGGATCAAAAACGAAACCAATGTATCGAATGTATAAATGGATTTTCATAACTCCCGGCTGCGTATAAGGGTCATTCCGCCGAATGATATACTACTTTTTTTGTACAACTTTTCATACTTTGTTCGTATTGACTTATTAGGAAATACTGTAATAATTATAGGAAGTTCCGCACCTTGAAAGTTTCGTGAAATTGCGGAATTACGATTTTCATGAATTCCTGACGAACGGTTGCTAGGGATCAGTTGGAAGGCATATGCAGCAAAAACATTCCACAGATATCCTTTCTCTAGAGAAACCGTGGCCTTACGCCCATTTCACGCAGCTTTCCTGTCGCGGCAAATTGCCACATGGATAGAATAATCGAGAAGATTGATGAAGTCGAAACCGCATCCAGTTTTTGTGAAACCTTCATCAACACGCCGTGGAAGCGCAGTAGCTGGACAGGCGGCATTTTTCGTAAGTCATTATAAACATATTAATATTCCATCTTTGGTTCATGACGTGCACTGGGTGCGGACGTTTTACATGTAATCGAGAGGGCGTAAGCGTGTCGTTTTTCCCGGCGGTTACCAACTGAAAACACGCTCACAAGAATAAAATGGACTTCAATATCCTGAAGCGCGGCAATTCATCTTTCGCAGAGAATGATCTCGAAGATCAGGTGTTCCGCCGTGAACCTGAGTTTCATCAATTCCTCTTCATCGAACAGAAAAGAAGTGAGCGATCGAAAAAGCCCTTTGTCCTGATGCTCCTCGACGTCACAAGGCTCGTCGGCCATCCCCAGAACGGCCGGATATTGCAGCGCATTAAAAAGGGGCTCGCGGACTGCCTCCGGGACACGGACATGAGAGGGTGGTATCGGGCAGACTCTCTCATCGGCATCATCTTCACGGAAATCCAGGACCTGAATGAAAATGTCAAAAAAGGGCTGATCAAGAAGATTCACGGGCAGCTCGGACGGTTTCTCGACCCGGACGACCTGAAAAAAATCCGGATCTTTCTCCACGTGTACCCCGAGGAAATCAACGAGGCGGGAGGAAGTAACGGCTTCAACACCGTCTTCGACACAAACTCGTCTCCCCGAAAGGCATCCCGGCAGAATCATGATTTCATCAAACGGTGCATCGACCTTCTCGGCGCGGGCGTTGCCCTGACGATCTTTTCGCCGTTTATTCTCTCGATTGCCGTCGCGATCAAAATGACATCGAAAGGGCCCGTCATTTTCAAGCAGACGCGAATCGGAAGGCACGGCCAGCCCTTCACCTTTCTGAAGTTCCGATCCATGTACGTCGACCGGGACGAAACCCTTCACATCGATTACGTCAAGCAATTCATCAACGGCCGGCAGGCAGGCGACGCAGAGGCAACAGCCGCAGAAAAGGGCGTCTACAAGCTGACGAATGACCCCCGGATTACACCTGTGGGGCGGTTCATCCGGAGGACCAGCCTCGACGAACTTCCGCAGTTCATCAATGTCCTGAGAGGCGAGATGTCCCTCGTCGGCCCGCGTCCGCCCCTCGCCTACGAGTGCGATCTCTATGACACGTGGCATCGAAGAAGGCTACGGCAAGTCAAGCCCGGAATCACGGGACTCTGGCAGGTCCACGGGCGAAGCAGCACAACGTTCGACGACATGGTTCGGCTGGACCTCAAATACGTCGCCGAGAGATCCCTCTGGATGGACATCAAGATCATGCTGAAGACACCGGGGGCTGTCTTCTCCTGCAAAGGGGCCTACTGATGGCGTCTTCTGCAGTCGAATCGACGTCGACAGGGAAAGGCGATGTCCTGCGGCCCGGTCTCCGGGCGATTGAGACTCGCGATCTTTTCATCCTGATTTGGACACTCGCACTATGCGGCATTTTTTACATGCAGAGGGGGGAGACATGATCCGTGTTGGAGTCATCGGGTACGGCTACTGGGGTCCGAACATCGTGAGGAATTTCAACAGCGGTGCGGGTTCCAGAGTGGTCAAGGTGTGTGACAGCAATGCCGAGGCCTTGAAGCGGCTGAAGAAAGTTTATCCCGACATGCCCGTCACCGGGGACAGCGACGAACTGATCCGCTCCGGGGAGGCCGATGTGGTGGCCATTGCCACCCCGGTCTTCACCCATTACGAGCTCGCGAAAAAAGCCCTTCTCCACGGCAAGCACGTGTTCGTTGAAAAGCCGTTCACCTACACGACCGACGAGGCGGAATCGCTGATCGAGCTGGCGGAGAAGAAGGGACTGAAGATCATGGTCGATCACACCTTTCTGTTCACGGGAGCCGTCAGGAAGATGAAGGAACTGATCGGCGAAGGGGCTCTCGGAGACCTGCTCTACTTCGATTCCACGCGCGTCAACCTGGGGCTCTTTCAGCACGACGTGAATGTCGTGTGGGATCTCGCGCCGCACGACCTGGCCATCATGGACTACCTGATCCCCGAAAAGCCCCTCGCCGTGGTTGCCACGGGCGAATCCCATTACAACAGAGGCATGGAAGACGTCGCGTACGTCACATTCTACTTCCCGAATCACCTGATCGCACACGTCAACGTGAATTGGCTTTCTCCGGTCAAAGTCAGAACCACCCTGCTCGGCGGGACGAAGAAGATGCTCGTGTGGAACGACCTGGACCCCGACGTCAAGATCCGCGTCTATGACAAGGGGGTCAGCGTTGCCAACCGGGAGGGGGTGTACGACCTGCTGGTCAGTTATCGCTCGGGCGACATGTGGGCTCCAAAGCTCGACCAGACGGAGGCTTTGAAGCTTCTTGCCGACCATTTCGTCGAATGCGTCGGCAACGGTACACGTCCCATAAACGACGGCGCCGCGGGCCTCAGGGTCGTCAAGATGCTCCAGGCGGCGGACCGATCCCTGAAAAAGAAAGGGGAGCTGGTTTACCTATGACCTATCTCTGTATCGCAGACGACGTCAGGCTGGGCAAGAACGTCAAGCTTTCGAAATTCATCAACCTCTACGGCTGCACGATCGGCGACAACACGAAGATCGGCGCATTTGTCGAGATTCAGAAGAACGCCCGCATCGGAAACAACTGCAAGATTTCCAGCCACACCTTCATCTGCGAGGGGGTTACCGTCGAGGACGATGTGTTCATCGGCCACAACGTCACGTTCGTCAACGACGCCTACCCTCGCGCGACGACCGAAAGCGGACAATTGCAGACGGAATCGGACTGGAACGTGGAACCCACCCTCATCAAGAAAGGGGCCTCCATCGGGTCCGGCGCCACGATCCTCTCGAATGTGACGATCGGGGAACACGCCATCATCGGGGCCGGCAGCACGGTCACAAAGGACGTACCCGCGAACGTCATTGCGGCAGGGAATCCCGCCCGAGTGCTGAAGAAAATCAAGAAATAACGGATAAGCCGTACAATCGATTTCCCTATCCTCTCGCCAGGTGAACATCATGAAAGTCCCTTTTCTGGATCTCAGGAACCAATACCTCTCCATCCAACAGGAAATACAGGAAGCGATCGGGCAAGTTCTCGAAAGTACGGCCTTTGCCGGCGGCCCCTTCGTCGCGAAATTCGAGGACGAATTCGCAGCGTATTGCAACTGCAAATGCGCCGTTGGAGTCGGTAACGGGACCGACGCTCTCTGGTTCGCGCTTCTCGCTCTAGGCGTCAAAGAAGGGGATGAAGTCATCACCGTCCCCAACACGTTCATTGCAACGGCGGAAGCGATCAGCTTCTGCGGCGCCAGGCCCGTTTTTGTCGACGTGGATGAGCGGACCTACACCCTCAATCCCGACCTCCTGGAAGCGGCCATCACACCCCGCACCAAGGCGATCATCCCCGTCCATCTCTTCGGGCAGACGGCCGACATGGACCCGATTCTCGGCATCGCCCAAAAGCATCGCCTGTACGTCATCGAGGACGCCTGCCAGGCTCACGGTGCGGAGTACAAAGGCAGGAAAGCGGGCTCCATCGGTCATGCAGGCTGTTTCAGCTTTTACCCCGGGAAAAACCTCGGCGCGTACGGTGAGGCGGGGGCGGTGGTCACAAACGACCCCGAGCTGGCAAACCGGATGCGAGTGTTGCGCGATCATGGCCAGCCCAAGAAGTATTATCACGATGTGATCGGGTGGAACGGTCGCATGGATGGGATTCAGGGGGCCGTGTTGAGCGTGAAGCTCAGACACCTCGATCGCTGGAACGAGAACAGGCGGAACCATGCCGCTGCCTACGGCACCCTGCTGGATGGCACGGATGGGTTGATCCTTCCGCAGGCCGGTCACGACAGGAAGCACGTGTATCACCTGTATGCCGTACGCTTGCAGAACCGAGACCGCGTCTTGGCCGGTCTCGCGGACAAGGGGATCTCCTGCGGCATTCATTACCCGATCCCGATCCACCTGCAGAAAGCCTACGGGTTCATGAAGGCCGAGCCGGGACAGCTCCCGGTTGCTGAAAAAAGCGCCTCTGAATTCGTATCGCTCCCCATGTATCCCGAACTGACCCCGCAGCAGGTTGATTACGTTGCCCGTGAAATCCGAGGGCTGCTCGCGTGACAACCGGATGGCACGGGTCCTCCTTCGCCCATGCGTTCCCCGGCCCGGCAGCACGCCTTCGGGGGATTCCCGGCGGGTGCACGGATGCCGGCCCCGGGGAGGCCCCATGTCGGATCCGTCGCGTGGACACCCCTCCCGCGGATGATCCCGCAGAGTCGGGCCGGGTTCGGTTCCGGTCCGCCTCAACGGGGTGGTGCGCCATTTCGTGCGATCGCCCGCACCCTCCTTCAACCTCGAGGCGTTTCCGCTCGACATGAAACAGCATATGACCAAGCTTGACCTGCACGTCTGCGACCCGACAACCCGCGAAACCTGGGATGCGCTCCTTGCCACGTCATCGGAGAGCTCCTTTTTCCATACCCGCGCTTGGGCCTGCGTTCTTCGCGATGCCTACCGTTTCGTCCCGAAATACTTCACGGCCGCGGAAGGCCCACACCTCGTCGCTCTCATCCCGGTTTTCGAGGCATCTAGCGTCTTGACCGGGACAAGGGGGGTCTCCCTCCCGTTCACGGACTACTGCCAGCCAATTACGGACGGGTCCGTCCCGCTGAAAGAGGCATTCGGATCGATTGTCGACTACGGGAGAGCCTCGGGCTGGAACTATGTCGAGCTGCGAGCGACCGGCGCGGTTCTGCCCGACGAGCCGCCCTCCTGTCGATTTTTCGGTCATGTTCTCGACCTCACCGAGGGCGAGAAGAAGACCCACTCGAAGCTCAGGAGCAGCACGCAGCGCAATATCAAGAAAGCCGTCCAGGAAGGCGTTAATGTCGAATTCGCGGGGACCCTGCAATCCGTCGAGGCATTTTACAGGCTCAATTGCATGACGAGACGGGATCACGGGCTTCCTCCCCAGCCGTTCAAGTTTTTTGCCTGCGTGCACGACCACATCCTTTCCAAAGGCAAAGGGCGCGTGGTCCTCGCCTCGCACCGGGGCCGGGTGATCGCGGGGTGCGTCTACTTTCATTTCGGAAAGAAAGCGATATACAAATACGGGGCCTCGGATCGCCGCTTTCAGCACCTTCGGGCCAACAACCTCATTATGTGGGAGGCGATCCGGCACTATCAGTCCGAAGGGTACGAGTCGTTCTGCTTCGGCAGGACGGAGCTCGACAATGCCGGCTTGAGGCAGTTCAAACAAGGTTGGGGACCGCGGGAAAGCACCATCACCTACTACCGGTATGACCTGCGCAAGAAAGCCTTTTCATCCCATGCACCGAAACTAAACGGTCTTCACGAAAAGGTTTTCCGCCTGATGCCGATTCCATTGCTCCGGATGGCGGGAACCCTTCTGTACCGGCACATGGCCTGACCGGGAGGGCCATGGACTCCAGCACCCCAATCCCCCTGTTCCGGGACCGACTTGCATGATTCATCTGTACTACACCCTCAAGCCGCTGTTGCCCAGGGCGCTTCAGCTCTACGTCCGGAGGCGGGTGGTGATGCGGAAACGGCGCACGTGCGCCGCCGTCTGGCCGATTGACGTCAGGGCGGCAGCCCCTCCCCCCGACTGGAAAGGGTGGCCCGAAGGAAAGCGCTTCGCCGTCATCCTCACCCACGACGTGGACACGGCCCGGGGCCAGGCTCGCTGCCGCGATCTCATGGCCTTGGAGAAGGCCCTCGGGTTCCGATCGTCCTTCAATTTTGTGCCCTTGCGCTACGACGTCTCACCGGGGTTGCGGCGTGAGCTTGTGGAGAGCGGATTCGAGGTCGGCGTTCACGGGCTGTACCACGACGGGAAATATTACAAATCGCGGGCGTTTTTTTCCCAGCGGGCAAGCCGGATCAACGCCTACCTGAAGGAATGGAATTCCGTCGGGTTCCGTTCACCCTCCATGCTGCACAACCTGGACTGGATTCACGATCTCGACATCGAGTACGACGCCTCGACGTTCGACACGGACCCCTTTGAACCCCAGCCGGAGGGTGTCTGCACCATCTTCCCTTTCTGGGTGGCGGGACGGGACGGGCAAACGGGATACGTCGAGCTTCCCTACACGCTGCCGCAGGATTTCACCCTGTTCGCCCTCATGCGGAATCGGGACATCTCCCTGTGGAAGAAGAAGTTGGACTGGGTGGCTGAACGGGGCGGCATGGTCCTCATGAACACGCACCCCGACTACATGGTCTTTCATGCCGAGAAACCGAGAGTCGACGAGTTCCGGGCGGACTACTACCGGCAGCTCCTGCAGTACCTGACATCCGGATACGAGGGGCAGTTCTGGCACGCCCTTCCCCGTGAGATATCCCGTTTCTGGCGACGCGTCTACGCCGGGAGCCCGTCGAGAGGGCCCGCACAATGAGGGCATGCCACGTCGTATACGCCTTCTACGAAACGGATACCCGTGTACGCATGTATGCGGAAGCCCTCTCCGGACGCGGCGACCGGGTGGATGTTCTGTCTCTCCGGAAAGAAGGGCAGGGCGGACGGGACGTCATCAACGGGGTTCACGTGCACCGCATCCAGCCCAGGGTGGTCAACGAGCGCGGGAAAATGACCTATCTGTACCGGCTGCTCAAGTTCTTCGCAACGTCGTCGTGCCATTTGACAAAAGAAACCCTCCGCGGCGCCGGGCGCTACGATTTGATTCACATCCATTCCGTCCCCGACTTCGAGGTGTTCGCCGCCATCGTTCCCAAGCTTGCCGGCTCGAGGATCGTGCTCGACATCCACGACATCGTGCCGGAATTCTATGCAAGCAAGTTTAACGTGCGCAGGGAATCTCTCGTCTTCAAGAGCCTCGTGCTGACCGAACGGGCGTCGACGGCCTTCGCAGACCACGTCATTATCGCGAATCATCTCTGGTACAAGACCCTGACGGCGCGATCGGTGAATCCGGCCAGATGCTCGACGTTTCTCAATTACCCGGTACCCGCGTTCTTCCAATCGTACCCCAGGACCGCGAAGCACGAAAAGGTCCGAATGATCTATCCCGGATCTCTGAACCGGCATCAGGGCGTCGATATCGCGATCCGGGCGTTCGACCGGATTCGGGCGGCGGCGCCGGAAGCGGAGTTCCACATCTACGGGAATGGACCCTCTACCGCATCCCTGCGGCAGTTGATCCGGGAACGGGGCCTCCAGGACCGGGTGTTCATGCGGGACATCCTGCCGCTGGAGGAAATCATCCCGGTGATCGCCGGTACCGATATCGGGGTCGTGCCGAAACGCTCGGACTCCTTCGGAGGCCAGGCATTCAGCACCAAGATCCTCGAGTTCATGGCGCTGGGAGTGCCGGTCATCGTGTCGAGGACACAGATTGACAGCCTATACTTCAACGATTCGATCGTCAAATTCTTCGAACCGGAAAACGACGAGAGCCTTGCCGACGCCATGCTGACGCTCATCAAGGACGAACAGATGCGCAGGACCCTTTCGCGGAACGCCGCCGCGTATGTGGACGGCCATTCCTGGGCGCGCAGGAAAGAGGACTACCTTCGTCTCGTCGACCGGCTCACGGGTACCCGGCGGTGAAGAGGGACCGTCGCGCAACGGGCCTCGAGGAGGCCCCGATCCGCCGCCCGGAAGGGCCTTCGGATCGGATGCACCCCCGTCGAGGCCGCGCGCGGGCGAGCCGCCATCGGAGCGTGTAGCCATGCCGTGGAAGCGAATGAGCATCGACGAATATGCCGATTATGAGAGCGGCAACGGGGCGACGCTTGTCAAGGTCGATGACGTGTGGTGGAGAGCCGTCCGTCCCTTCTTTTACAGACCGTTGTTCCCGTTTCAGCGGCTGGCACCCGGAACCGTCAAGCCCCCTTCCCCGTCCCGCCTGCTCGGATATCAGCACCCGGTCCCCGAAGGAGAGCCCTCGAACTCTTTTCTCAACGCCGTTGTATTCGAGGACATCCACGGCTACTCTCTCGACACGCTGAAGAAGGACAAGCGATACAACATCAAGAAGGCGTTGAAACATCTGTCCGTCAAGAGGATCGAAGATTATCGCGAATTCGTCGAGGGCGGATATTCCGTCTATCTGGCGTTTTTCGACAGAACCCGGTACAAGTGGAAAAGCGACCGCATCCATCGTCAGGCCTACGTGAAGTGGGCAACGAATGTATTCCGCTTTCCCCAAATCGTGACTCACGGAGTCTATCGGGATGGGACCCTGTCCGCTGTCAACATCTCCTACCGCGTGGAGGATGTGATCTTCGACGCTGCATTCTTCTCCACGACGGAAGCGCTCCGGATGGGAAGCTCGGAACTGACCTGGCACGTGATCCGGGAGCAAGCCGCCGCCGTGCGCGATGCACGATGCATCTATGAAGGGCCCCTGCTGGGAAACAAGGGCCTGGACGAGTCGAAACTGTTCAGGGGTTGTACCATCCGTTGTCAGCCCGCGTTCCTGTCCATGAATCCCCTGGTGCTTTTTCTGTTGAAGAGGGCGGGGAAAACGGCCTATGAAAAACTTGCAGGAATGAATGAGCAGCAGATCCGGGGGAAATACTACAGTGGGAAATGAGGCGGGCGCTCTCATGATCCGTCGGCGCCGCGTTTCGGGACGCCGCCGTCTTGCCCGCCGCGTGGGGATGCCGTCCCCGGCGTCTCCGTCACCCCGTGGGGGCAATGCCCGATGAGCCGGTATCGCACAGACCGCCTGCTGACGCTGTACTGGTTCCATCCGATTCTCCGGGCGTTCGGGGGGAAAGGACTGTCCAGAATTCCGATTCTGATGTATCACAGCATATCCTGCCATCCCGAGGGCAACAGGCACTCCTACTTCGAGCTGAACACGGCTCCCGAGGTCTTTGCCCAGCAGATGGCATACCTCAAGAACACGGGCTATCGGGTCATCGGCCTGGCCGAGGCTGTCGATCTCGTGTGCGGGCTCAGCAAAAGAGAAGAAAACAGGAAAGATCGATATGCGGTCCTGACATTCGACGACGGATTTCGAGACTTCCATGAACGGGCTTACCCCGTGCTGCGCAGGAACGAATTTTCAGCCACCGTGTTCCTGCCGACGGGCTATACGCAGGCAGATCGAAGGGTCTTCGAGGGGAAGGAATGTCTCACCTGGGACGAGGTGCGGTTCCTGTCCGCGGCAGGCGTTCAATTCGGATCCCACACCGTCACGCATGACATGCTCGTCGAAATGGAACCGGAGCGAATCAAGCGGGAGTTGAGGCAATCGAAAGACGAAATCGAACGCGAGACGGGGAAGGACGTTCACTACTTTTCTTACCCCTACCGGTACCCCGAACAGGACCGGATCTTTCTGTGCCAGTTTGAAAGCCTGCTGGCCAGAACGGGCTACAGGGCGGCGGTGAGCACGCGGATCGGAACGGTCAAAAAGGGGGACAACATCTATTCTCTGAGGCGCATTCCCGTCAATTCGCATGACGATCTCCTCCTGTTCCGGGCAAAATTGGAGGGGGGGTACGACTGGCTCCATCGGCTGCAGTATTGGAAAAAGAGACTGAGGCCCCGCGCGTAGGTCACGCGGATGTACGAAAGGCGGTCACGGCAGTCCGTCGGGTGAAACTGACGCACGGAGGCGAGGCCGTCCCCCGTGCAGGGGGAAAACGGCATGGCCGGCAGGCCGGGAGGAATGACGTTCTTCTGATGGTTGACGCGAGCACGATCGTCGTAAGCTGGAACTCGAAGCAATTCCTGGCGAAGTGCCTCGACAGCATGCGGGCGCATCATCGGAACGGCTCGATGGAGGTGATCGTGGTGGACAACGCCTCCAGCGACGGCACGGTGTCGGAGCTCAAACCGTCCTACCCCGACGTTCTGTGGATCGAGAACAGGGAAAACACGGGGTTTGCGAAGGCGAACAACCTGGGAATGGAGAGGGCGTCGGGACGTTACCTCTGCCTAGTGAATCCCGACGTCGAATTCCTCGACAACAGCGTGGAGAGGCTGTGCCGCTACATGGATGCTCACCCGGAGGCGGGACTCTGCGGTCCCAGGATTTTGAACAGCGACCGGACCCTTCAGTATTCATGCCGGGAATACCCGTCGCTGTGGAACAATCTCTGTTTTGCCCTGGGGCTCCACAGGCTCTTTCCCCGCCACCCCGTCTTCAGCAGCGAGTTGATGTCGTATTTCGACCATGACGAGGTTCGGGAGGTCGAGGCGATTTCGGGTTGCTTCATGGTCGTGCGGCGGGAAGCCCTGCGGGAGGTGGGGCCGCTCGATGAAGGGTTCTTCATGTATTCGGAGGACCTGGATTGGTGCAGACGGTTCAACAACCGGGGCTGGAAGATCGTATTCAACCCGGAAGCGACTGCGGTGCACTACGGGGGCGGCAGCTCGGATCAGGCGCCGGCAGACTTCGCCGTCACGAAGGAACTGGCCATCACGAGATATTGGGAAAAGCATCACGGGGCGATCGAAAACATGCTCATCCGGGGCATTCTGCTGACGAACCACGCCCTGCGATACGCGGTCTTCGGGGTCCTCTGCCTGCTGAGGCCGGAGGGGAGGAAGGGCCTGCGGGGAACGATGCGGCGACACGCCGCCTGTTTCCGAGCCCTGGTTCGTGTGAAATAGGGTCCGGCACGAGAAGCGATGCAACAAAAACGATACGTGCTCATCACGGCCGCCCGCAACGAAGCGGCCTACATCGAAGAGACGATCCGATCCGTTCTCGCGCAGACGGTTTCGCCCGAGAAATGGGTGATTGTCAGCGACGGGTCCACGGACGCGACCGACGAGATCGTCGCGACCTTCGCGAAACGGCATCCTTTCCTGGAGGGGCTCCGGCTGGATCGAGAAGGCCGGGATCGAAATTTCGCGGCAAAGGTGCACGCCATCCGGCAGGGCCGCGAGAAGACGAGGGGTATCGACTACCGGTACATCGGGATTCTGGACGCGGATGTCACGTTGCCGAAGGATTACTACGAAAAACTGATGGATGAATTCCTGAAAGACCCCGCTCTGGGGGTTGCGGGGGGATTCATCCATGAGCTCCAGGGGGGTCGATTCAGGAGCAGACGGTTCAACAGCAGGGCATCCGTATCCGGGTCGATCCAGTTCTTCCGCCGGTCATGCTACGACGAGATCGGTGGGCTCCTCCCGGCCGTCCATGGCGGGGAGGACACCATTGCCTCGATCACGGCGAAAATGAAGGGATGGAAGGTGGAGACCTTCCCGGACCTGATCGCTCAGCATCACAAGACGATGTCCGGCGTGAAGACGAGACTCCGGAGTTATTACCGTCTCGGGATGATGGAGTACTCCATGGGGTTCCACCCCATGGCGGAAGTCGCAAAATGTGTGTATCGGATATCGGGCGATCCTCTCGGGGCCGCGGTGCAGCTGTGCGGCTACCTCATGGCCTGCCTCTCGGCGGCGGAAAGGCCGGTGTCAGACGAATTTGTCCGCTTCGTCAGAAAAGAACACGCCGACCGCATCAAATCGTTTCTGACGCGCGGTTCGGCGCCTGACAGGGCACGTTGATCGGGCGATGGGCGGAAACTTCACCAACATCAACGAACTCGGTCTGGCGCTGATCATCCTGGCGGGCTCCCTGACCCTGGCGTTGCCCAGACGATTTGCCCCGATCCCCCTCCTGGCCGTGGGGATGTACATGACCATGGGGCAGACGCTGGACGTGTTCGGGCTTCATTTCGACGTGCTGCGGGTGATGCTCCTGTTTGGATGGACACGGCTCATCCTGCGTTCCGAAGCCGCGGACATCAAGCTCAACGAGATCGACATGGCCCTGTTGGGATGGGTGTTCGTCAACGCAGCCTTATACAGTCTCCGGGAAATGAGCGCGGCGGCCCTGATCAACCGCCTCGGCTTCGTGTACGACGCGGTCGGGTTCTATTTCTTCTTCCGAGCCCTGGTGCGGTGCAAGGAAGACTGCCTGATCCTGATCAAGGCCCTTGCTCTGCTGGCAATCCCGCTGGCCTGCCTGATGGTCCTGGAGAAGGCGACGGGGAAAAACCCGTTTCACTATTTCGGCGGCGTGCCGGAATTCGTCCCAGAGCGCGAAGGGAGGCTTCGCTGCCAGGGGCCGTTCCGGCATCCCATCCTGGCGGGGACCTTCGGCGCCGTTGCCGTTCCCCTCTGCGTGGGATTGTGGACGGAAGGCAAAGACCGGGTGGCCGCCGTCGCGGCCGCCGTCGCATCGACGGTCATGGTGGTGACCTCGGCGTCGAGCGGGCCCGTTCTGGCGTACATCGCGGCCGTCGTTGTGCTGCCCCTGTGGGTGTTGCGGGGCTACCTGCGCGAGTTGCGATGGGCTGCCGTCGGCGCCGTCGTCGCGTTGCATTTCGTCATGAAGGCCCCCGTGTGGTACATCTTCGACCGAATCAGCGATTTCCTGGGGGGAACGGGATGGCACCGGTCGGAGTTGATCGACCAGGCGATCACGAGGATAGACGAGTGGTGGCTCCTTGGCACCAGCCAGACCAGCCATTGGATGCCCTATAAATTGCGCCTCTTCGACGCGGCGGACATCACCAACCAGTATATTGCCCACGGGCTCGACGGCGGACTCGCAACGATGGTCCTGTTTATCGCGGTCATCGCGTTGTGCTTCAGGCGGGTCGGCCTTGCCGTGCGGGCAGCGGACATGACGGAGGAGGAATCCCAGGCGGAGGGATCTTCGGCGGAAGAAGCGCCGGAGGAGGAACCGGCCGGCGCGATTCCGCATTACCTGCCCTGGGCGCTGGGGTCGGCCTTGTTTGTACACGTTGTCTCGTTTGTCTCCGTGGTGTATTTTGACCAGATGGTGGTCTATTGGTACATGCTCCTGGCCATGATCGCCTGCCTGCCGACAGGGAGGGAAGACGACAGGTGGAGTCCGGGCGTTGTCGACCGTGAAAGGATTGACGGGATGGAGTAACAGAGATCCGGCAGGGACCGCGACGGGGGCAGGGTCTCTTCCGCCACATCGTACAGGAGGTGAGAAATGAAACCCGTGATGAAGTTCAGCCGGCTGTTCGTCTGTCTCGCCGCGTGCGCGGGCGCTCTGATCATCCCGTGTCCCGACGTCTTTGCGGCCGCCTACTACGTCAGCACGTCCGGCAGCGACATCGGCGACGGCAGCGCGACCTCTCCGTGGAAAACGATACAAAAATGCGCCAACACGATCAACGGCGGCGACACCTGCATCATTCGGGACGGGGCGTATCCCGAAACCATCTCCGCAACCCGATCCGGCACGGACGGCAAGCTGCTGGTCATCAAGGCCGAGAACGCGCGACAGGCGACCGTCCACGGAACCATGGCCCTTGCGGGCCGATACATCCGGATCGAGGGGTTCAAGATGGTCCCCCCCGCGGGGCAGAATCTGACCGTGGCGATTACCGGGGACTACAATCAGGTCGCGAACTGCGCTTTCGACACCCCGTCCGGCACCCCCGCGCGCAACAGCACGGCACTCCATGTCGGGGGCCGTTACAACCGGGTCGAGGGGAACTACGTGCAGGGAACCTGCTTCGGCATCACCCTGGTCGGCGAATACAACACGATCGAGCGCAACGAGGTGACACGCCTGAAACTCGTCGGGGAATGCGGCGATGTCGATTACATGCGGTTTTTCGGAAAAGGCCACGTGATCCGGAGCAACAGCTTTTACGGGATCCTCCGGAGCGAAGTGAACGGTGCCCATGTAGACTGCTTCCAGACCTTCGACAACAACGGACCCGAATACAGCGTGTCCAACGTGACGATCGAAAACAACTTCTGCAGCGACTGTGATCAGGGTGCGATGCTGGAAGCGAAAATCCACGGGTTGAGCGACGGACTGATCTTCCGCAACAATGTGTTCAAGAATTGCTCGTCGTGGGGACTCTGTGTCCACAACATCAAGAACGTCAGGGTCTACAACAACACCTTCGACATGACCGGGGGCATTCACGGCATGGGGTGCCGCTTCGGAGCCAGTTGCGAGGTCAAAAACAACATTTTCTTCAATGGGACGACCGCGTACTGGTATGAAGAGGCGACCGTTATCGACGGCACAGGGGGCGCCCCGGGCAGGAACAATCTCCTGTACAGTGCGGATCGATTCATCTCCGGGTACGGCGGCGACGTGACGAACAAGGACCCCTTGTTTGTCGGCCGGAGCGGAAACCGGTACGCGCTCCAGCCCGGAAGCCCGGCTATCGACGCCGGGATCTCCATCGGCTCGTGGGCCTCGCCGAAGGACCGGAACGGAATCCTGCGACCTCAGGGGCGCGCCTGGGACATCGGAGCCCACGAGTACAGCGCGACCTACGTGTCTCCGCCCTCGAACGTACACGTACTCGGGCCCTAGCGATGCCGGGCCGTCGTCGCTGCGTGTGCACTTCCGAAGCCGGGCCGTTTCCCGTCCCGCGGGGTCACTGAGACACATGGAACGGATCCAGGACATCCAGCGCCCCTACCGGGCGTGCATTTTCGGCGCATCCCTGGACACGGGCAACATGGGGGTTTCGGCACTCGCCGCTTCGCTGATCAAGATCATCCGCGATATCCACCCGGGTGCGACGATCTCGCTTCTCACCGGAAGCCGAACCTCGGAATCCAGAGAGCTGGAGCTGTCCGGGCGGAGGATCCCCATCCGCATCGTCAATTACAGGTTGTCCCCGAAAGCCCGGCTGAGGGAGCATCTTTTTTTCATCGTCCTGCTGGCGTTACTCCATCGGGTGATGCCCGCCGGCAGGATGCAGGACACCCTCTCACGGCACTGCCCGTGGCTTGCGGCTCTGAAAGAGGCCGATTTTGTCGGAGATGTGAGGGGCGGAGACAGCTTCAGCGACATCTACGGGCTGCAACGAATCGTCATCGGTTCCCTGCCCCCCTTGACCGCGCTGCTCCTGCAAAAACCGCTCGTCCTGCTGCCGCAGACCTACGGCCCCTACGTCTCGAGGGTCGCGCGGGGGATTGCCCGTTTTTTCTTTCTAAGGGCCGCTTCGATCCTTTCCCGGGACCGGGAGAGCATGGGACTGATCTCCGAGGTTCTCGGTGACGATCTGCGAAAACGGGACGTGCGGTTGTGTCCCGACGTGGCCTTTCTCCTCGATTCCCGCGTGCCCGAGGACATGGACATCCGTCCCCCCCTCCCCGCAAGGGATCCCGGGGAGCCGCTGATCGGATTCAACGTCAACGGCCTCTTGTACCACGGGGGGTACACCCGCGACAACATGTTCGGGCTGAGTCTCGATTACCCCGTATTCGTCAAAACGCTGACGGATCGCTTGTTGAGCGATACGGGGGCCCGCATCCTCTTGATCCCTCATACCTTTGCACCGGAAGGCCACGTGGAAAGCGACAATGATGCGTGCCGGGATTTGTTGAATCGCCTTGCGGATTCCCGAAAAGACCGGGTTCATCTTGCATGCGGCACGTACGATCAGTCCGACGTCAAGGGCATCATCGGCCGATGCGATTTCTTCATCGGCTCCCGCATGCACGCCTGCATTGCCGCCCTGTCCCAGGGGATCCCGGCTGCAGCCGTCGCGTACAGCAAGAAATTCCGGGGCGTCTTCGATTCCGTCGGAGTCGCCGATCTCGTGATTGACGCGCGCTCCAGCGGTCTGGACGCTGCGATCGACAGAACGTTGACGCTTTTCCATCAGCGGGTACAGGTCCGTTCGGCCCTGCAGGGCAAGGTCGAGGATACCGACCGGCGGGTGCGGGAGATTTTCCGGTCCATCCTGGACGTTTCGAAGGCGTGATGACGCCGCCGACGGGCGGCCGGGGAGGGCGGAACGATCGCCGGCACGCGAAAACGACTCCGGGATCCCGGCGGGGGGTTCCCATCCCGGCCTGCATTCCCGGGGTAGCGGGGGGAGACGAAGCATGAAATATGATCTCGCATATCGGATCAAAGAGGCTGTCGAACTCGTCAAGGACAAGGGATTCCTGTTCGCGTGCCGCAATTACATCTACTGGGGCGACGAAACCGTGCTTGTCGAGATGGACCTTTCCACGCTGGACGATCTCGGCAAGTATCGTCTGGACCCCGGTCTCGACATAGTCGGCATCAGCCGGGAACTGTTCGACCATGACGGCGTCACCTATCCGGAGAGAAGCGAATACTTCAGGGCGCTTGACTATCTCAAGCAGGGGTACCGGGGTTTTGCCCTGAAACGGGAAACCGAGGTCGTCGGGTATATTTGGTACGCCCTGATCGACCCCTCGAACCGGGAGAGGAATCATCCCGATGTCAACTTGTTCGGGATCACCGGCGTGGAAGGCTCGGCGTATATGTTCAGCATGTACCTGAAGCCGACCGTGCGGGGGAAGAATCTCGCTGTCTACCTGCAGCGCTACGCCCTTCATCATCTCAGGGCCGTGGGGCTCGCAAAAGCATATGGAACCTACGGCAAGCAAAACCTCAGCGCACTGTGGACCCACCGGATGTTACGGTGGAAGGAATCGAAGACGTTCAGGGTCTACCAGCTCGTCATGATCAAGAAGGCCATTGCGCGATGATGCCGTCCCGCTCCCGGATCCCCGCGCCCGGGAACGGTCTGTTGAGGAGACGGCGCGGGGCGTCAGCGCTCAGCCGGTCTGTCATGCGCCCGGGTGGGCCCCTGACGGCCTGCATCGCATGAAACGGCACCCGGCAGGGAGATGGCGTTCTTCTGCCGCTTGGAAAGAACGATCATTAAAATGGAAGGGGATTTCCAGCATGATTGCAGATCGCATTCGAGAGTTCATTCTATCGGAATTGGTGCAGGACAAGAGTATCACGAGTCTCTCGGAAAGCGAGTCGCTCATTGAGTCGGGGATCATCGACTCGCTGGGCATTCAAAAGCTCCTCGCGTTTCTCGAAGAGAAACTGTCGATTCAGATCACGGATGACGATATCGTCCCGGAAAATTTCGAGACGATCGAAACCATCGTAAGCCTCATCAAGAGCAAGAACGCCGCCATCGAATGACGGCAGACGGCGGCCGATTCGTTCGGCGACGATATCCCGGGCAGCATGCGCCCGGGTCGGATGGAGGCGTCTCCGCCCCCGAGGACATCGCGCGGCGCTCATCCCAGCACCGGCGCGAGGCGGGCGTGGCACGTTCATCAGACGCCGTGTGACAAACCCTTACCGGGAAGGAGCCTTGCGATGAACAAAAACGATATCCCCATGGTGCACAATCGAAAATCTTCGCTGCCCGTTGTCTACGGCGACACCCCGACGCTGCTCGGCGTCGATCGGGTCGATGGCAGTCGCCCCCCCGGGGGGTATGATGTCCTGTTTTGCGGCGTACCCTGGGAAGGCTCTGTGACGTGGGGGACCTACTCGGGGTGCGAGCTGGCGCCCCGGAGCATCCGTCATGCCTCTGCACGTTATGGCGGGTTCCTGCCGGAATACGGCATCGACATCTTCGATCACTTGAGACTCGGGGATGTGGGGGATATCAGCGTGAACCCGAACAGTCCGAAGCACACCATGGACATCATCTTCGAAGCCGCAGATCGGATCTGCCGATCCGGGAGTGTCCCGTTCATGTTCGGGGGGGACCATTCCTACACCCCGGAAGTGATCCGGGCCCTCGGAAACAGTGTGAACGGAAAGATCGGGGTGATTCACTTCGATGCGCATTTCGACAATTCGAAATCCTTCGGGGAGGACGAGTTCCCGCGATGCGGCCCGATTCACAGGATCGCAGGGCTCGAGAACGTGCGGCCCCAGAGCATCGTTCACGTCGGGATTCGAGGACCGAGAAACTCCAGGTCCCAGTTCGAATACGCGAAAGAAATGGGCGCCACCATGTACGACATGGGATACATCCGAAAGCATGGGATTGAACGCGTGATCGGGCAAACCCTCGAAATCGCGCGGCACGGAACGGAGCACGTCTACGTCACGATCTGCAGCGACTGCATCGATTACGCCTACAACACGGGCGGCCCCATCGATTTCGACGGCCTGTCCCCTCATGAGCTCTTTCACTCCCTGCATCGCATCTGCCGGTCTGGAATCTCGGGGCTCGATTTCGTCGAGATCTATCCGACGGTGGACCCCCGTTCCTCTTCTTCTCACCTGGCGGTGTGGGCCATGATCCACGCCCTTGCAGGGATGGCCTCTCGAAAAGCCGGAAGCCCGTAAGCCCGCCGGTTCGGGTCGCCCCGGGGCGAGCGCGATCACTCCCCCGCCCGGTTTCCGATCCGGGCAAGAGCATTGCAGTTCCAGCAGGAGGGAATATGGATTTTACATTTACGGAGAGCCAGAAATTGTTCTATGATTCCGTGGTCAAATTCGCCAGGAAAGAATTGTCCGCGGATTCCGTGGAGCGGGAGAAAAGGGGTGAATTCTTCCGGGAGGGGTGGAACAAGTGTGCCGAATTCGGACTGCTCGCGCTTCCCGCCCCAAAGGAATACGGCGGCCTGGAAATGGACATTCTGTCCTGCGTCCTGACCATGGAAGGTCTCGGCTATGCCTGCAAGGACAGCGGGCTTCTTTTCGCGCTCAACTCGCACGTGTGGACCTGCGTCGTGCCCATCATGCATTTCGGAACGGAGGAGCAGAAAAGGAAGTATCTGCCGCACCTGTGCAGAGGCAAGATCATCGGGGGTCACGCCATGACGGAACCGAATGCAGGCTCCGACGCCTACAATATCCGTACAACGGCCGTGCGGCACGGCGACAAGTACATCCTGAACGGCACAAAGATCTTCATCTCCAATGCCCCCATCGCCGACCTGCTCATCGTCTTCGCGCGGAGCGGAGAGAAGAAGGGATTTGCCGGCATTACGGCCTTCATCGTCGAGAAGAGCAGTCCGGGGTTTTCCGTCGGGAAACCGTTCGAGAAGATGGGATTGCGAACGGCGCCCACCGGGGAGGTCATCCTCGCCGATTGCGAAGTGCCGGCCGGGAACAGGCTGGGACGGGAAGGAGGCGGCAGCACCCTGTTCAACTCGGAGATGGAATGGGAGCGGAGCTGTCTGTTCGCCACACACCTGGGCGCCATGGAAGCACAGCTGGAAGCGTGCGTGAAATACGCGAAGCAGCGGGAACAGTTCGGAAGTCCGATCGGAAAATTCCAGGCCGTGTCGAGCATGATTGCCGACATGAAAGTGCGGATCGAATTATCGAAGCTGATTCTGTACAAGGTGGCCTGGATGAAGAGCCAGGGCCGGCGCGCCCCGCTGGAATCCGCGATCGCGAAGCTTTACTTGAGCGAGAGTTTCGTGCAGTCGAGTCTCGACGCCATCCAGGTCCATGGGGGATATGGCTACATGGCGGAGTTCGAGATCGAAAAGTATCTCCGCGACGCAGTCGCCGGGAAAATTTATTCGGGCACATCCGAGATCCAGAGGAACACCATTGCAAGCTGGCTGGGACTCTGAACCGGGGCTCAAGGACGAGGAATCATGATCGGCGAATACCTGCTCCACCACCTCCTGGTCAACAGCGCGTCCCGACACCCGGAACGGCCCGCCGTGCAATTCATGGACCGGGTGTTGACCTATGCGGATCTGCAGAGCCAAAGCGACCGCCTGGCCGCATATTTATGCGACGACGGCGTTGCCGTCGGCGATCGGGTCGGCCTCATGCTGTCGAAGTCCATCGAGTCCATCGTCGCCTTGTTCGCCGTCTTGAAGGCGGGTGCGGCCTATGTTCCGATTGATCCGAGCCTCCCCGTCCAGCGGGCAAAATACATCATCCGGAATTGCGATCTTCGACATCTCGTTGCCACCCATCAGCAGGCACGTCGCATCGCACCGGACGGCCTGGATCTTCCGCTGCGCACGGTCGTCCTGACGAACCTGCCCAAAGCCGGTGCGGACATCGATTCTCCTTTCACGTGCATTCGCTGGGACGACGTCATGAACCGTCCCCCGCACGGATTTCTCGCACCGAACATCTCCGATACCAATCCCGCCTACATTCTCCACACGTCGGGGTCGACCGGAACACCGAAAGGTGTCGTGCTGTCGCATCTGAACGCCCTCACCTTTGTGGGCATGGCGGGCGCATATTTTGAAATCGACGGAAGGGACCGCCTTGCCAATCACGCCCCGCTGCATTTCGACCTGTCCGTCTTCGACATCTTCGTCGCGATCCAGCGGGGGGCCTGCATCGTGATCGTGCCCGATCATCTGTCCGCTTTCCCCGTGCGGCTGGTGGACTACATCCGCGAAAAGCAGGTGACCGTCTGGAATTCCGTGTCCTCCGTTCTGATTCTTCTTGCGGACAAAGGGAAACTCGAGCGGGCCGCCCTCGACAGCATGCGGATCGTTCACTTCTCCGGCGATATCCTTCCCGTGAAATATCTGGGGATCCTCCAGGCCGCCATGCCCCGGGCGACGTTCTACAACATCTACGGCCAGACGGAAGCAAACTCGTCGATGTGCTTCAGAGTCGACAGTGCGCAGCTCGACGGGACAAAACCCATTCCCATCGGAAAGCCGTTCCCGAATTTCGAGGTTTTCGCGATGGACGAGAATCATCGGGTTGTGACCGAACCGGGTCAGGAAGGAGAGTTGTATGTAAAGAGCTCCACGGTGGCCATCGGCTACTGGGGCGAGGATGCGATGACCCGGGAAAAGTTCCCCGCCGATCCGCGTCGATCGCACATCCACTCCAGGGTGTACAGGACCGGCGACATCGTGAAGATGGGGGCCGCAGGGAACTACTCGTTCGTCGGCCGCAAGGATCACATGATCAAGAGCAAGGGGTATCGGATCGAAATCCCCGAGATCGAGAACGCGGTACACAGTCATCCCTCCGTCCGGCAGGTCGCCGTCGTCGCGGTTCCCGATGAGGCGGCGGGCAACAGGATCATCGTCTACATCAGCCCCGCGGCAGGGGGAGCGATCGACGTTGCCGACGTCTCGTCATTTTGCGGGAACATTCTGCCCAAGTACATGATCCCGGAAGAATTCATCGTCTCCGACGCTCTTCCCACGACATCCACGGGCAAGGTCGATCGGAACGCATTGCGGGAGCGCTACCTTCGCGGGGCATCGGACGAGCCCTAGCGCGATCCGGTCGACGGAATCGGCTGCGCGGCATCCGGGCGGGTCCGTCTGCCGGCCGCGTCACCCCGGCGGGTTTGACCGCCGCAACGACCCCGGCGCCGGGAGAGCGACCGCACGGGGGGAAAGCATCGTCCAGACCCGATGAGAACGATTCGCAGCATCCAAGATGTCGTCGACTGGGGGCTCTGCATCGGCTGCGGCGCGTGTTTCTATGCTTGCGCCAAGGGCTCCGTTCGACTCACCGACGTCGCATCGCTGGGAATCAGACCCCGGTTCGACCGCGCGGCCTGCGCGAACTGCAACGAATGCCTGGATTTTTGTCCCGGCTTTTTTCTCGATGCCTCCCTGGGGGCGGAGGAGAGCGGAGATTCCTACGATCATCACCCGCTGGTGGGAAGGTCGCTGGAAGTCTGGGAGGGGTACGCGCGGGACGGGGAGCTGAGGCATCGGGCCTCTTCGGGAGGCGTGTTGTCCGCGCTGGCTTCGTACTGCCTCGAACGGGAAGGCATGTCCCTTGTTCTCCATACGGGGATGCACCCGACAAGGCCCTGGATGAACCAAACGGTGGTCAGCAGGAGCCGACACGACGTCCTCGCGCACTGCGGGTCTCGTTATGCCCCCGCTTCTCCCTGCGATGGCCTTGCCTCGATCGAACAGAGCGAGAGGCCCTGCGTGTTCATCGGGAAACCCTGCGACGCGGCCGCCGTTTCCCGATTGCGCCGAAAGCGACCCGGTCTCGATGAAAAACTCGGGCTGGTGCTCACGTTCTTCTGTGCCGGCACGCCCTGCACGCAGGGAACCCTGGACCTCCTGAGACGGATGGAGATCCCGCAAGAAGCGGTCCGTCACATCCGATACCGCGGAAACGGATGGCCGGGAACGTTCACGGTACGGTACGGGGACGCCGGGCTCGAGAAAACCCTGACCTATGAAGAATCCTGGGGCGTTCTGGAGAAATACCGAAAATCGTTTCGGTGTCACCTGTGCCCGGATGGTCTGGGCGAATTGGCCGACCTCTCGAGCGGAGATGCATGGCACCGATATCCCGGCGAGCGGGATCGGGGACGGTCCCTCGTGATCATCCGCACACCGCGAGGGAGGGAAACCATTCGAAAGGCGGCAGAGGCCGGTTACCTGGCATTGGCCCCTTCAAGCGCCGCACAGGTCGTGGCCGCCCAGGGACTGGTGAAGAGACGTTCGGAGATCTTCGGCAGACAGCTGGCCATGAAAGCCCTTCTCGTGCCGACCCCGCGCTTCAGCGGATTCGAGCTTGCCCGAAGCTGGCGCGGCGCTTCACCGTCCGCGCAACTGAGAAGCGTCCTGGGAACGGTCAAGCGTCTGCTTGCCCGGGGGTTGTGGCACAGGAACCCGATCGCCGCCGACCGCAGCGATCCCCGTCAGGGAAGACCGGTCCCCGAATGAATCTCAGAGCGACCATCCGCTCCATCCTGTCCTCCGATACGCTGCTCGGCCGCTCCGTGAAGAGCATCGGCGTCCTCGCGGCCGCCAGTGGGCTGGAGCACCTGTTTCGACTGATCCGGAATATCATCCTGGTCCGAATCCTGGCGCCCGACGCATTCGGGATCATGGCGGCCGTCACGGCTTCGGTCGCCGTCATCGAGGCCTTCTCGGAAGTCGGGCTGAAACAGAACGTCATCCAGCACGAAAAAGGAGCGGATGACGACTTTCTCCGGATCATCTATTGGCTGGCCATCACGCGCAGCCTGTTCCTGTACGCAATCGCCTACATGTCCGCACCGTTCATCGGTGAATTCTTCAACCGGCCGGAGTCCACGGAGGTCCTCCGTGTCGGGTTCCTGGTCATTCCGATCGAGGGGGCCGTCAGCCCGCGACTCACTCTGCTGGAAAAGGAGCTGAACTACAGGAAGTGGGCGATCATCGTACAGGGTTCCGCCTTCACGGGAATCACGGTCGCCGTCGTCTCGGCTTTCTATTTCCAGAATGTGTGGGCGCTGGTTACCGGCTACGTGACGGAAAGCAGCATCCGATGCATCGCATCGCAGGTGATCTGCCCGCAGAGACTCTCGCTGAGCATCAACGCGTATTACCTGCGGGAAGTCCTGACGTTTTCCAAGAGGATCTTCGGCCTCCCCATCCTGATGCTCCTCTTCACCCAGGCGGACACCTTCGTGATCGGCAGGGTACTGTCCATGGAGCTCCTCGGGTTCTATGCGCTTGCGAAGAGCCTGTCGGAAGTGCCGACCATGCTGATCGCAAAAATCGTGAACCCCGTCCTCCTGTCGGCCACCTCGCGACTGAAGAGCAGCGAGGAAGCCGTCCGGGGCGTCCTGATCTCCGTCATTGAGATCATCATGACCTTCGGGATGCCCGCAGTGGCGTTGATGATCGTGCTGTCGAAGAACATCCTGACCGTTCTGTACGGATCGCCGTTCGCGGTTGTCGCCCTGCCCTTCGGGATCCTCTCCCTGAGCGCCCTCGCCTACATCGGGTCCTCCGTTGCCATGACCCTGTTCATCGCCATGGGCCGTCCGGATCTGCAGCGAATCGCCGCGTTTGTCCGGACGGCCCTGTTTCTGGCCCTCGTCTATCCGGCGACCGCCCTGTTCGGACTTACCGGCACCGCCACGGCGGCGCTGCTTGCCATGCTGTGCTGCCTGTCGATCCAGTACCTCTACCTGCGCAAGACCCTTCGTCTGAAATTGCGCGAATACGCGCGGGCGTTCCTCAACGGCCTGAAGCTGTCTCTGGTCGTGATCTTTCCGGGGGCCTTTCTCCATTACGTCTTCCAGGACGACAGAGTTGTCTTGACAATCGGCGTCTTTTTGTGCGTTATGTGCTGGATCCGAGGATACAACAAGCTGGCTCTCATCAAGACACTGACCGGCCGCTAGACACGGAAGGGATTTCCGGCCCCGGGCGTAAAGGAGAAACGGGGGGCGGGGATGACCCTTGCAGGATGACCCGATCGTCATGCGCAGTGGAAGCGACGCGCCATTCACACACGCGAAGGGAAGGCAACATGAAGCGCAGCTCGAAACGGTCATCATGCGGAGTGTTCGTTCTTGCAACCGCGTTGGGTCTCCTGCTTCTGGGCTGTGGCGGCGGGGGCGGAGAGACCCCGTCGCCCGCCGCTCCCTCGCCGGCGCCACCGCCGGCGCCCTCGCCGATCCCGACCGGCAATCTCATCATCGACCACCAGCACGCAAAGCTCTCCCGGTTGAACCAGATCCCCCCGCAGTGGATCACGGCAGCGAAGGACACCCTCGTCATCGCGTACGGCCACACGTCCCACGGGAGCCAGATCATCACCGGGATGGAGGGACTGAACGGCTTCTTGGGCACCACCCTCTACTCCTTCCGCTACGACGGCGCCGGCGGGGCGCTCACCCTGCGGGACACCCCGTTCAGCGGCGCAAGCGACCTGGGAAACCCGAACAGGACAGCATGGGCCGCGGCGACCCGGACCTACCTCGATGCCCATCCCGAGGTGAACGTGGTCATGTGGTCCTGGTGCGGGCAGGTCTCGGATGCCAGCGAGGCCGACATCAACACGTACCTCACCCTCATGACCGGGCTCGAGATCGACTACCCGAATGTCCTCTTCGTCTACATGACGGGCCATCTCGACGGCACGGGGGCAAACGGCAACCTGCATCAGAGAAACGAACAGATCCGGGCCTACTGCCGGGCGAACGACAAGATCCTCTACGACTTCGCGGACATCGAGAGCTACAATCCCGACGACGTCAACTTCCTGGTGCGGGGCGCCAATGACGGATGCGACTATTCGGGCGGGAACTGGGCCATGGAATGGCAGACCCTCCATGTTCCCGATGTGGACTGGTACGACTGCTCGCCGGCGCACACGCAGCCCCTGAACGGGAACCTCAAGGCCTACGCCGCCTGGTGGCTCTGGGCCCGGCTGGCGGGATGGCCCGGTCCGTGACGATCCCCGGCACGCCGCCTGCAGCGCGCTGCCATGGTGAGGAACGGGCCCTGTTTTTGCATTCGACACATTCGAGGCTCCCGATATGAAAAACCCTCTAAAAACCTGCACGGTGTGCGTTCTACCGGAGACATTCCCGGGGATTCGATTCGACGAGACAGGAGCATGCCAACACTGCCGCGTCGCGAAGCCCGCAGATGAAATCCGGCAGGCCAAGGAGAAATACCGCAGGAAGTTCGAACATCTCATCGACGAGAAACGGAACAGCGCCTCCTACGACGCCATTGTGGCCTACAGCGGGGGGAAGGACAGCTCCTACACCCTGAAAATCCTCAAGGAAGACCTGGGGCTCAGGGTACTGGCCATGACCTTCGACAACGGCTTCCTTTCGGAACGGGCCGTGAAGAACATCCGGCAGGTTGCCGACGCGCTCCGCGTGGACCACGTGATGGTGTCCCCCTCATTTCACACCCTTTCCAGGGCATTCACCCTCTCCACGATATCGAAGCTCTATCCGGTGAAAGCCCTAGAACGGGCGACGTCCATCTGCAACACCTGCATGCACTTCGCAAAGGCCTGTTTCACCAGGGCGGCAATCGAAATGGGGGTGCCGTTCATCGCGTACGGGTGGTCTCCGGGACAGGCCCCGGCCGCTTCCTCCGTGCTGGCCATGAATGTGTCCATGATCCGGCAGCAGCAGGAATACCTGAAGAACCTGTTTTACGGCGAACTGGGAGAGGGCCTGCGGGCCTTCCTGCTGAACGAGCGGCACTACCGGATGCTTGACCGTGTCGCATCGGGACGGGCCGCCCCCCCCTTGTACAACATCCATCCCCTGGCGTTCTTCGACTATGACGAGGTGCGGGTGCGGGAGGAGATCCGGGCATTGGGATGGGTCAGCCCGAAAGACACGGACAGCAACTCCACCAACTGCCTGCTCAATTCCTTCGCCATTGCGATGCACATGAACGAGTGGGGGTTCCATCCCTACGCGATGGAAATCGCCTCCCTCGTCCGGGACGGATACATGACGCGGCAGCAGGGGCTGGAGAAGCTGATGAAAAAACCCGACGAGAAGACCATCTCCTTTGTAAAGGACAAGCTGGGAACGGGATAGCGTGAAGGGGCTCCGCGATTTTCCGTCCGAGAAACGGGCGGCCGTCCCGGTTTCGGCGGCGGTGACGACGGAACGAAACAGCGGGCAGGGGTCGCGGTAGGCTCGAGGGACCCATGACGCGCTTTGTAGAACAATCGACCGGGCGGCGTGAACCCGAAGAAAGGAATCGAGATCTGGTGATGGACTACATCGGAGCAGTCAGGGCATTCATCATTGAGAATTTTCTTTTTGGAGAGGACGCTGCGTGGCTCAAGGAAGAAACGTCGTTCCTGGACAGCGGGGTCATGGATTCGACAGGGATCCTGGAACTCATCGCATTTATCCAGGACCGTTTCGGGATTGTCGTAGAAGACGAAGAGGTCGTTCCCGAAAACTTCAGCAGCATGAAGGGTGTTGCCGCGTTTCTGGCAAGAAAGAACGGCCAGCCGGACAGGAAGAACGCGGAACTGCAGCAAGCCTGCTGACACATCCCGGCGCCGCGGGGCGCCGCGCTCCCCGGCGCATCCGCTCGGACGGGCTGAGCCTCGGCGTCGCCCTGTCGAGCCCGCCTGCGCCCGGTCCATTCTCTGCCCGGCCGCTCGCGATCCCGTCGCCGTCAGGAGGCTCGGCCTTCCTGACCCTGAAGGGACGCAGACGCAGGAAGAGGTGCCTGCGCCGTTGCGCCGCTTCGATCCCCGGGATCTGGCCCGGATCGTTTCTTCCATCACCGCAGGATCACGGATTGCCCCGACGAGGACGACAGGCATGAGACACCCCTCTCTACTGCACGAGTACTTCGAGAGTTCGGCAGCCCGCAACCCGGCAAAGGAGGCCCTCGTCTGCCGGGACCGCCGCTGGACCTATCAGGCCCTCCGTGAACAGAGCGACTCCCTCGCCGGAGCCTTGACCGGCCTGGGCGTCCGAAAACAGGATCGCGTAGCTGTCTTCATGGACAATGAGGCGGAAGTCGTGATTTCGATGATCGGGATCATGAAGGCGGGGGCGATCTTCGTCAATCTCAGCGGGATGTTGAAACCGAAGAAGCTCTCTTACATCCTGCGGGATAGCGGTGCGAGCGCGCTGATCACCTCGGTCAGGAAGTCCGCAGCCGTCTCCGAGGCCGTGGCGGACGCTGGCGGCCCCCGGGTCCTTGTCTGGAAGGGGCCGAGCGCCTCGGTACCCGCCGGGCTTGCGTCGATCTCCCATCTCTGGGAAGACGTATGCTCCGGACACTCCCCCGCCGGCGCGGGCAGAAGACACGGGACGGAGGACGACGGCGAGGGGATCATCGATCAGGATTTGGCCGCCCTCATCTACACCTCCGGATCGACGGGAGAGCCGAAGGGGGTGATGTCGTCCCATCACAACATGGTATCCGCCGCGAAAAGCATCACCCGGTACCTGCAGAACAGGGAAAGCGACATCATCCTGAATGTCCTGCCCCTCTCGTTCGATTACGGTCTTTACCAGGTCCTCATGTCCTTCCTGTTCGGCGGAACGGTGGTCCTGGAAGAGTCGTTCATGTTCATCCACAGCACCCTCAAGCGGGTGGAGGAAGAGAGGGTCACGGGGTTCCCCCTCGTCCCCACGGTCCTCGCGATGATGCTCGGCAGGCAGGACCTGAAGAAGTACGATTTCAGCAGTCTCCGGTATGTGACCAACACGGGGGCCGCCCTGCCGGTGGAGCACATCCGCAGGTTCCGCAGCCTCTTTCCGGACGTGCTGCTCTATTCCATGTTCGGCCTGACGGAATGCAAGCGGGTCTGCTATCTTCCTCCGGAGGAAGTCGACAGGAGGCCCGCCTCCGTCGGAAAGGCCATGCCCAATTGCGAGGTGTGGATCGAGGATGATTCGGGCAGAGAGGTCGGACACGGGGAGATCGGGGAGCTGGTCATCCGGGGGTCGAATGTCATGCGGGGGTACTGGAACGCCCCTGAGCTCTCGGCGAAGGTCTTCAGGCCGGGCCGTTATCCCGGAGAGTTGGTCCTGCGCTCCGGCGACTATTTCAGGAGAGACGAAGAAGGCTACCTGTATTTCCACGGCAGGAAGGATGACATGATCAAGTGCAGGGGGGAGAGGGTCAGCGCCAGGGAGGTCGAAAACATTCTCCACGAGATCCAGGGCGTCCGGGAAGCGGCCGTCGCGGGAATCCCCGACGGGATCGAAGGACAGTCCATCAAAGCCTTTGTCGTCGTGAATCCGGCAGCAGGGCTCGGGGAGAAGCACATCCGAAAGTACTGCGCGGACCACCTGGAGCCATTTGCCGTCCCCAGGCACATCCAATTCGTCGATGAGCTCCCGAAGACGACGAATGGGAAAATCGACAAGAAAAGGCTGGTAGAGACATGACCGCCGCCGGGAAAAGCGCACCGGGCAACGGCGTCAGGCTTGCCTCGACCGAGGGGGTCTGCAGGCCCGACGGAGATTCGGCGAACGGGTATGCCGCGGAGGATCAGCGGCAGTGGGCCGCCCTGGATCTGACGCACACGCGGCAGTCCGGAACGGGCCGGATCCTGCACAGCCTCTACGGCGCCACCCCGCGCAACCGGTTTCGGCGCGCCATCCTTTCCCTGGTGATCAAACTCGAAGACGGCACCCTGCATTCAGGGACCCTGCGCAGGATATTCCTGGATTATCACAAAGTCAGCGTGGGGGCCTACACGTACGGGGGATGCTTCGTCCCGGGGGCGTTCGACAAGTACACGTCGGTCGGCCGCTATGGCTCCGTGGCCAGCGGCGTGCGAGTCATGAACCGGAATCACCCCTTGGCGTTCAAAAGCACGCACGGCCTGTTTTTCAATCCCGAGCTGGGAGTGGCCGAAAGCGATCCGATCCGTTACGTGCCCCTGGAGATCGGGCACGATGTCTGGATCGGGCACGGCGCGATCATCCTGCCGGGCGTCAGGTCGATCGGCACGGGAGCGGTTGTGGGCGCAGGCTCCGTCGTCAACAAAGATATCCCGCCCTACGCCGTCGTGTTCGGATGCCCCGCCCGCATCATCCGATACCGGTTCGACAAGGGCACGATCCAGGAACTTCTTGCTTCACGGTGGTGGGAGAGCTCCCTGGAGGAGATCAAATCGTCTCCGGGGGAGTTTCTGAAGCCTTACAAAGACTCTCATGCCCTCTGGGACCCTCACGAGCGGCGGGACAGCCTTCACACCGGTAACCCGGACCGTTGATCGCGCCGCGACGCCTTCGATCGGCTCGCGCGCGCATGAGCCTCTTCGGGCCATCAGAGCCCGGAGCGGCCCATGCCCCGATGAAGAGATGCGCTCCATGGGACGGATCGACATGCTGAACTCCCCCCCCCTCTGGTCTCTCGATTATCTCATGGGTCGCTGGCGGCCCGAGATCGGCGATCCCACATTCATGGGATGGCTCACCGTGGCGTCCTATTTCCTCTGTGCGCTCGTGGTGTGGTATCTGGCGGCCCTGTACAAAGAGAAGGATCCGAGGGCGTTCACCTTCTGGTTCTTGATCGGCGTGGCGATGGTTCTTCTCGGGATCAACAAGCAGATGGACCTGCAGACCCTGTTGACCGAAATTGGAAGGCAGATTGCACGAGCCCAGGGCTGGATGGATCAGAGGCGAGCCATCCAGTTCTGGTTCATCGTGGTGTTTGCCCTCGCGTCGGGAGCCGTTTTTCTGTGGCTCACGCTGAAATTTCGCGATCTGTTCAAGCGTTTTCCGCTGGCCTTCAGCGGGCTCTTTTTCCTTCTCGGGTTTGTTGTCATCCGGGCGATCTCGTTCCATCACATCGAAGAAATGCTCGAGATCAGACTCTTGGGGATGAGAATGAACTGGATCATCGAGCTTGCGGGGATCTACATGATTCTGGCGGCGGGCTTCCAGGAGATCATCCGGGTCACGATACGGGAAAACTGATCCGGGGGCATTTTGGTGGCAGGATCGGGCAGAGCCGCGGGGCACGCGCCCGGGTGCGTCGGTGTCACAGGTCCCGGCGGCGGCATCTCTCCCGTATCGCCTCCCCTGCCGCCCCCCCTCACGCGGTTCTATCGGTTATTTCTTTCTGCTGATCGGCAGAAGCGATTTTTGAATGCCGTCAATGTTGGATTTCAGGGACACTCGCTTCCGGGCCGCCGCCTCCTGCGGCTCGTACTTGTCCTGCAGCCGGGCGATCTGCACGATCAGCTTCGCACGGTTTTCCATGTTCTTCTTCAGCATCTTGATGAGATCGACGATAACCCTGTCCTTTTCGTCGCTGTGCCCGTTCAGCGTCTGAAGCAGTCGCTGGATGGCCTTCAAGGTTTCATCCTGCGCGGCCAGTTTCGTTTCCAGGACGCCGATCCGGTCCCCCCATTCCTTTGCGAGGTCCCCGACCGGTGGCGGTTCCGATCCTTCGGAACGAACCTTCTCCCCTCGAAACGTCTCTCCTTCCTTCGACTCCCCGCCGAAATCCCTCGCCTGAGCAACCGCCTCGATTAAATCCCGACCGATCACCTTCACCTCATCCGCATAGCCGTACACCATGGCTGCGTCACACAGGGTATTGATGAGCCTCGGGATCCCCTGGGAGTATTTGTACAGGGCTTGGATGGCGTCGGGGTCGAAAATGTCCAGCTGATCGGCGCCGGCAACCCGGAGCCGGTGATGGATGTAATTTTCGACCTGCCCCTTGTCCAGGCCGTCGAGATGGCAGTGGACCGTCACGCGCTGAACAAACTGCTCCAGGCTTTTCTTCTGGAGCTTTTCCTTCAACTGCGGCTGACCGACCAGGATCATCTGGATGAGGTGGTGCTTCTCGGACTCGAGGTTCGACAGCATGCGGATTTCTTCCAGGGACGTTTCCGGCAGGTTTTGAGCCTCATCGATGATCAGGATCACCCGCTCTTTTTTCGAGTACTGGTCGATGAGATAGGAGTAAAAACGCGTGAGCAGGACCGTCTTGTCCGAGGCATCGATCTCCAGCTCGTACTCCTGGCATATCATCTTGAGCAGTTCCTGGGGTTCGACGAAGGTGTTGTTGATGATGCCGACATGGACGGTCTCGGGGATTTTGCAGAGGAGGTAATTGATCAGGGTGGTTTTGCCGGAGCCGACCTCCCCGGTGACGACGACGAACCCCTTGCTCTCCTGGATGGCATATTCCAGGTGCGCATACACGTTTTCGTGACCGGGGCTCATGTAGAAATAGTCCGGGTCGGGGTTGAGATTGAACGGTTTTTCCTTGAGACCGTAAAAGGATTCGTACATGTTCCGCGCTGCCCCTTTATTCCGGCAATTTGTTCAAGACGGTCCCGATGATGGGCTTGTTCTGCAACATTTGCATGACTTTCGCCAGATCCTCCTTCGTGGTTCTCTCCGCTTCCACGACAATGAGGATGCCGTCGACCAGATTTGCAAAAACGAGCGGGTCCGCCGACGTCAGTACGGCGGACGAATCGAAAATGATGAAGCGCTCGGGGTATCGTTCTTTCATTTCGGACAGGATCGCCTGCATCCTCGTGGACCCGAGCAGCTCCGCCGAATTCGTCCTGGGCGTCCCGGCGCGGAGCACGACAATCCGTTCCCAACCCGGGTTGATCAGACCGTCCGTGATCGACGCCCGGTCGAGCAGGTAATCCGACAAACCCGGTCCGTCATCCAGCCCGAGGTATTTATGAATGGCCGGGCTCTTGATGTTCGCGTCGACGAGGAGCACGGTCTTGTTGAATTGATGGGAGAAGCTGATGGCGAGGTTGAGGGCGGTCAGCGACTTCCCTTCCCCGGGGTTGGCGCTTGTCACCAGCAGGGTGTTCTTGCCCTCGTCGTGCATCCGGTTCAGGATCTGCGTGCGCAGGATTTTCAGCCGGTCCGCCTCATCCTCCGTGCAGACCGAGATGACCTTGTTTCGGCGCAACAACTCCGGATCACACATCACAACCGTCGTCTCCGTGTATTCCGGCTTTAGCGGTTGGTGCGCCAACTCGCGGCTTTCTTCCTTCTCTTCCTTCCTGACGAGGGGTACGTCCGCCGGCCGCGTCTTGGATGCGTCCACGGGCTCCGGTTGCTTGTCCCGCGCTTCCTTGGCTTTTGCGAGGGCTTTCTTCAGTCGACTCATCTCATATCACTCCCTGACCCCCGTCGAACGGGCGGACGGGTGCCCGTCCCCCTGCCTGACGATTGTTCTCGAACCCCGTTCCCTGCGCCCTGTGCGTCACGGATGTCCCGCTCCCCACCCCGCCGGCTACGATTTTCCGTTCCGCGAGAGGGGGTTGAGGATCATGGCTCTGAGCCGCTCCGCGATCGCGGACGTCGCGCCCGCCTCGTTCCGCTCTTTCTCCCCTGCGCCCATCAACGGCATGACGGTCAGGACGGGCAGTTTCGTGATCCTCTGGAGCTGTTCGGCCGATTTGATCGAATGATCGAGATTCTCGGCGACAACCGACGCGAAGAGGCCGCAGAAAAGCGACAGGAAGAAGCCGGCAAGCAGGATTTTCCCCCTCTGCGATCTCTCGGGCTGCTGGGGAACAACAGGCGGGTCTATCAAGATGAAACGCTCTCCCAGTTGCGCCTCCTCGAGGTTCTTTACCACCCGTTTCTCCGAAAGTTTCATCCTGGCATCGTTGTACTGCCTCATGGCGTTGTCGTAATCCGTCGACAGCCGGGAATACTCCGTTCCCAGAAGGGGGGCGACCTGGTTTCTGCGCGTGAATTCGGCAATCTTTCTTTGAAGATCGTCGCGCTGCCTGATGTATTTTTTTAATTCCGACTCTCTCGCACTGGCCGCGTTTGCTCCGCTTTGCCCACCCGCGCCACCGAGCTGGGCTTCCAGTTGCTGAATCTCTTTTCTGGTTTTGATAACGTCGGGATGCTTTTCCGAATACCGGGTGCGGAGTTGCATCAGCTGCGCCCTCAGCTGCGACAGGCGGTTCCAGGGGTCGTCCGCATTCTGGCCGGCGGAGCCTTGGGGGCGGAACGAGCCGACGGGGGATTCGGGATTTCTTTCCCTGTCCTCGAGAACGCTGATCTTCGCGTTCACCTCGTCCAGCTGCCCGTTCAAGCGATAGATCTGTTCGAGATTGAAGGAGATCGACTCCGGCATCTCCCCCGCGTGCCTCCTTTTGAATTCGTTGAGCTTGCCGCCCAGGAGGTCCGCCTGTTCTTTCAATTGATCCGCCCTCTGCTGCAGCACCGCTGTTGTTTGAGCGGCAATCTGCTCCTTGGCCTGCTCGTTTTTCTGGATGTAAAAGGAGGCCAGTTGACTCGCAACCTGCTGAACGACCTCGGGGTCCTTTCCCTCGAATGAAAGGGTAAAGGCCACCGTGTTGAGCCTCGCACGGGACGGCCTCTTGTCCAGGTCATCCGCCTTGATGGTGCGAACGGCGATGTTATCCCTCATTGTGCTGACGGCTCTTTCGATATCCCCCTCGTTCTTGGGATTGCCGTACAGTCCGAATTTATTGATGATTTCAACGAGTTTTTCGCGGCTCAGGATCTGCTGCGTGATCGACTGCAGCCGCTCCTCGATGTATCCGCCCGAAACCCCCTTGAGGATCTCGTCCGGCATTTGACCCTCGATCAGGAACTTTGCAGACGAAACATAATTCCGCGGCGCAAGAAAAGACGCGACGATGGACGCTGCAAAGACAACGGCGAAAACGGAGAGAAACACCCTTTTTCTTTTGCGCACAAATCTCTTGACAAATCTTGCATCGATCTTTTCAGGTTGTTGACGCATAGGATTCAGGCTTCCATGAATGAATCTTGATCATCGATCTATTATTGTTCCGGTTTCAACGTCCGCGCTTTCACACATACTGCAACTATCGTGTCAAATTTCCTCATATATTTGACACATTCGGAGAAAAATCAAGGTGAAAATTATCGCTTCGATCAACCGTCTCATGCGCAATCAGTTGATATTGTTTGTCTATTGAAACGTTTTCATACTTTCTTCGTATTTTTCAAGCCGTGAAACGCGCAGGTCTGGGTGCCGTCCGCCTGTCGAGGCAATGCGGGCACGTGTTCCCGGCAGTGGACCTTGAGCGTGAAAGAACCGCGCTGTCTCCGGCGGGCGTATTTTCCGTATTTGGCACATGGTTTGCTGTTCTCTCACCCTGTCAGCACATGACGACGGGTTGCCGCGCGCCTGAGGGGTCGGGCGTCGTCTCCGCCTCGCCCGGCGAAGCGGCACAGGCGACCCGGAAAGGGGATTTTCGTGAGCGAGAACGGATTCGTCGATTACTACGAGTTGCTGCAGCTAAGCCCGAACGCCGACACGGACACCGTCGAGCGCGTCTTCCGGCACCTGGCCAAGAAGCTTCATCCCGACAACAGGGAGTCGGCGGACCCCGAACAGTTCCGCCTGATCGTCGAGGCCCACGGGGTCCTCTCGGACCCCAAGGCGCGGGCCGGTTACGACGTCAAGTACCAGGACTACTGGAACCGCAAGTGGAAGATCGCCTCGGAGGCGGGCGACGGGAGCGCTTTCGGCGACGACCGGGAAACGCGCGAGAGCCTGCTGTCGTTGCTGTATGTCCAGCGGAGACGCAACTCGAAAAGCGCGGGCCTTGGCGACTACGAAATGGCCCGCCTCATCGGCAGGCCTTACGAGATGGTGGAGTTCCATCTCTGGTATCTGAAGTCCAAGGGCTGGGTGGAACGCCTCGACACGGGAATGCTCGCGATCAGCGCCTCAGGAGTCGACCAGATCGAGGAGAACCGGCTCCGGCTGCGCAACGACCGTCTGCTCACGGCGGGCGGCGCATCCCCCCAGGGCACGGACATGAAGGCCGCTGGTCGCCAGAGGGAGGACCTGCTCGTGTCTCCCGAGGGCACGGCGTTCAACCGCTGACCCCCGCAGTCCGAGTAAAAGGAAAGCCCCCATCCTGTTCATTCGGGGTGGGGGCTTTTGCATGGAGGACCTTCTACGGTATAAAAGCGGTCTATTCGGTTTGTCCGGTCTTGGACCCTGCACCCTGTCAGTTTCCGGCCTTCCGCTTCGGGACCCGGTCCCAGGCGTCCTTGTAGAGCCGCCCGATGCAGAGCAGCAAACCCAGGAAGAACAGCCCCAGCATGAACGTCGGGGGCGTGTTCAGCATCTCGTCGATCAGGTAGCCCACGTACAGGAACAGCATCGAGGCGATCACCATCGCAAAACCCCAGGCGCCGATCACGAGAACATGCGAGAAATCGATCTGCCGCGGTCTTGCTTTCACTTGCGCTGCCATGATGCCTGCCTCCCGTGGTTCTTTTCGTGTCTTGTCCCTGAACCCTGTACCCCGGCCCCTGTACCCTGCTTACATCAGGTTCTTGATCGCCTCGGCCACCGGGCTCGTGCACAGCGCCACCAGCACCGCGTACATCGCGAAGCTGCCCACCGCCTCGCTGAGGTAGAG